>Ga0265303_10000079_pt1 | contig 41594 bp, 38 predicted proteins | sample Helome_2_FD_192494 | JGI IMG/M metagenome (GOLD analysis project Ga0265303, IMG submission 192494) | Marine sediment microbial communities from subtidal zone of North Sea - Hel_20160317 (Illumina Assembly) | ecosystem: Environmental > Aquatic > Marine > Subtidal zone > Sediment ... | reverse complement strand
CAGGCACGCCGCAACGCTCGCCGGACCGGACTGATAAACTGCCGCCATGAACGACGAACCAAAAATTGCCGTATTCGTAGACTTCGAGAACCTGGCGCTCGGGGTCAAGGACATCAAGGGCGCAGAGTTCCAGATCGAACTCATCACCAAGCGGCTGCTGGAGAAGGGCCGGATCGTCTACAAGCGGGCCTATTGCGACTGGAGCCAGTACGAGAAATTCACCCGGGAGTTTCACCGCCTCGGCATCGAGCTGGTGGACATTCCGCGCTCGCGCATGAGCGGCAAGAACAGCGCCGATATCCGGATGGTGGTGGACGCGATCGACCTGTGCTATTCGAAGACCCATATCGATGTGTTCGCACTGCTCACCGGTGACAGCGACTTCTCGCCGCTGGTGTCCAAGCTCAAGGAGAACGACAAACGGGTACTCGGCTGCGGGGTGCGCAACTCCACGTCGAATATCCTGGCCTCGAGCTGCGACGAGTTCGTGTATTACGACGACCTGATCGAGGTGTCGCGCAAGCGCAGCACGCGCAAAAAGCGAAGCAGCAAGGGCAAGGCCAAATCAACGAAAGAGCAGGAGGCGCTGGACCGAATCGCGGAGACCGTCGAGTCGCTGGAGTCGGACTACGACCCGGTCTGGGGCTCCATGGTGAAGCAAACGGTAAAACGCGTGTACCCCGGTTTCAGCGAAGCCTATTACGGATACAAGAGCTTCTCGGACCTCCTCGAAGATGCCGCCAAGCAGGGCCAGGTCGTGCTCGAGTTCGACGAAGCGCGCGGCAATTACAAGGTGCGCACGCCGGCCTGAAGCCAGGCCTTGACGGCCAGCCGAAATGGCCCGGCCCTGCGGGCTGAAAGCAATCTTTATGAAACGTGAACGGAAAGCCGCCAGCCGATGTGGACCGGCGGCTTCGCTATGCCTGCTCGTTGCCGCCGGCAACGCCGCTGCGGTGGAGGTGGAGCGCATCGAGGTCATCAAGCGCGGCAAGACCTTCGTGCTGGAAGCGGAGAGCGTGGTCGCAGCGCCGCGCGACTTCGTCTTCGACATCTTGATGAACTTCGACCACTTCCATCGCCTGGTCGCCGGCATGGTGGAGACCCGCTACCTGCCACCCGACGAAGACGGCGTGCTGGTGGGCTACACACTGGTCAACAGCTGCGCGTGGATTTTCTGCACGCGCTTCGAGAAGGTGGAACGAATATGGCCCGTGCCAACCAGCGACATTGTCACGGTCGCCGACCCGGAACGGAGCGACTTTCGCTTCTACACCACGCGATGGCACCTCGAGGATACGACCAGCGGCACCCGGATGCACTTCACCGCGACCATGCAGCCTGACTTCTGGGTGCCACCCGTTCTCGGGACATGGGCCGTGAAACGGAAACTCGACTACACGGCTTTGGAAATGGGCCAGGTCGTGGAATACCTCTACGCCACCGGCACTCCCCTGGCCGACCTGCCGGCCACCCCGGGCGAGCGCTGAACTAACGCTTTTTCGGCCTCAGCGCCTGGTAGTCAGGCCGCTGCTCTGCCCACTGCCTGGCCGACTTTTTCGATGCCGCCAACTCCACGGTCTGGCCGCCGGCGACACGCGCAATCCGTGCCACTGCAGCAGAGGCGGCTGCAGACTCTGCCTGTTCATGGCTACCTGCCCAGGCAACTGGCGCCGCGCCCAACAACACGGCCAGGCAAAGACACAGAATTCTACTCATCGACCTACCTCCGTATTGTCGGTCATTATAACGGGCGTGACCTGCAGACTGTGTACGCATACAGATAAGGCGAGCAACGCGTGAAGTGGCTAAAAAGAATTAGCGCGACCGTCGTATTGGGCCTGGCGGCCTTCGGTGCCGCGAAGCTATGGCCCACGGCTGAACCGGTCGCAGATGTCTACTACCAGACGCCGTTCGCGGACGGGCCATACGGAGTCGTCGGCTTTCCGAGCTTCAACGCCACGAGCGGGCACGATTTCGCAGACGGCGGCGCGACGGCAACGAAGCAATCGTCTGGCGGCACGCTGGCGCTGCCGGCCGAGGCTTCTGCGGAGAACCCGGTTCCGGCCATGGTCATTCTGCACGGCTCCGGTGGTGACTGGACCGGCCGCAGCGTGAACCTGGCGATGAAACTGGCGCGCAACGGCGTCGCTGGTCTAGCTGTCGACACTTTCACTGCGCGCAATCTGCGTAGCACAGATCCGTACCTGGAGCGCCTGGAAAAGGCGCCCATCTTCACGCAGATGGCCGATGCGTTGAGCGCGCTGAAGGCGCTGCAGGCGCATCCATATATAGACTCGGCGAAAATCGGCGTCACCGGTTTCTCCCTGGGCGCCGGTTCCACGCTCTACATGATGTTTGAGCCAGTGGTGGAAGGCGTGCTGGGCGCAGACGGCCCCCGCTTCAGCGCCTACGCCATGTTCTACGGCGGCTGCATGGTGGACTTCGAAGACTTTCGCATCGAGGGCAGCCCGGTCCTGATGATGATGGGGGAGCAGGACCAGTCCATGTCGATCCCGGCCTGCGAGGCGTTCCGGGATCGACTGCGGGCACTGGGGGTGGAGGTTCAACTCAAGGTCTATGCAGGCGCGGGCCACGGCTGGGACAACCCTTACCCGCAAGCATTCGTGGAGGACGCGGTCGTAACCCGCGACTGCCTGATGAAATGGATGACAGACGGCAGCAACAGGGAAATAACCACCGGGTATTCCGTGGACAACCCAATAGGGGCAATCCTGGCCTTTACCCGTTGTGGCAATCGGGACGGCTACACGATGGGTTACAACGAGAACGCCTATCGACAATCATTCATCGATCTCTGGCAATTCCTGCAACGCACGTGGCAGCTGGATGGGCCGGCGATCCCCGTTAGCTGAGGAAGAGACCATGCCCAGAATCAGTCCAATGGTGCGCACCGCACTGTTCGTCAGTAACCTGGAACGGTCGCGGGTTTTCTACCAGGATCTGATCGGCCTGGACGAGACCTGGTTCGAAGGCGAGCTCACCGATGGTAATGCCCATGAACTTCTCGGCATGCCGGCCGGCAGCGTCACCCGCGCCTGCATCCTGAAAGCCCCGGGTCCCGCCTGGGGGATGGTAGGACTATTCGAAATCACTAATCCCAAACCGCCGGCCGCAAGCAGAACGCCGGAGTCGATCAACCAGGGCGAAACCTGCCTGGTGTTCTACTGCGCCGATCTCGACCCGGTGACCGACGCGCTGCGCGCGGGCGGGCATCACATACTGTGCGCACCAGTGCGCTTGCGCATTGGCGAACAGCAGAAGCAGCGCGAGATGTGCTTTCGCGACCCGGACGGCGTGCTGATCAACCTGATCGAGTGGGATCCGGCCGAAGAACGGCGCCCGGAGCAGAGCTGAGCCTCCCCGGACCGGCGGAACTGCGTCGCCGTTCGCGCATGCGGGCCGCTGAACGCATGGCGAAACGTGAGCACCATCACACAGCGCCGCCCGGACGCGCGTTAGCGTAATGAAGCCAAAGTCTTCATGGGCGCACCGGGAGGACCCGAATGGACTACCGCAAGATTCTGATACTGGCCGCTATGGCAATTGTCGTGCAGGGCTGCGCGAGCATGAGCGGACAGGAATGCATGGTCGCCGACTGGCAGGCCATCGGCTATGAAGACGGGGTGCGCGGCGCCAGCGGCGACCGCATTGGTAATCACCGCAAGGCCTGCGCGAAGCACGGCCTGACCCCCGACCTGCAGGCTTACCGGACCGGCCGAGAAGCGGGTCTGCGCGAATTCTGCCAGCCGGAAAACGGCTATAACCTCGGAGTGCGCGGCGCTTCTTACGCCGGTGTCTGCCCCGCAGACCTGGATGTGGATTTCTTCGCAGCCTACACCGACGGCAAGCGGCTGTATAACCTGCGCAGCTCCGTCAGCCAGGTTGAAACGCAGATTCGCTCGAAGGAGCGCCGGCTGGACGACATCGAAGACGAGCTGACCAACGCCGGCATGCGCATGATCAGCGACGAGTCTACCCCCGCCGAACGCGCGTCGCTGCTGACCAAGACCAAGAACCTGGCCGAGGAATACGGCACTATCGAGAACGAGCTCGATAACCTGAAAATTGAACGGGCAAATCGCCGGCAGGAACTGAACGAATACGAGGCCACCCAGGCGCGGCTCTGACGCCGCTATTCGGCCGGTCGCACCTCGAAATCGCGTTTCGGCGCGGTGCCGGTGCGCAGGTAGTACTCGAAGGCTTCGTCGGTGCGGCCACTCATGTACGGCACCATGTAGAGCACCGCCATGCCTTCCAGGTAACGGGCGTGGTCTACCGGACCAACGTCCAGGCTGTCGAAGCCGAGTTCTTCCACCAGCGCCGCGACCCGCGCCTTCGCCGCCGCATCATCACCGGCCAGCGGAATCGTCACCGGCCCGCCTGCCGCCGCCGGATCCGCCATCACGTGTGACCCCACCGCGTTGAAGGCTTTCACCACGGTCGCTTTGGGCAGGCGTTGCTGAATGATTTCGCCGGCCGACGTGTCCACAGACATTTCCATCAACCGTTTGTCGTTCATCTGCAGCGCGTTGGTAATGTCGATCACGATCTTGCCGTCGAGCGGCCCGACAGCGGCGAGCGTCGTATCGATCGCCTGCCACGGCACAGCAAGAATCACGATACCGGCGGTGTCCACCGCGTCCCCGGGCAGGGCGGCGCGGCTCTGCGGGCCGCTTTCGGCGACCAGTGCCGACACCTTGTCACTGTCGGGCGTGCGCGAGCCGTAAGTCACCGGGTAACCCAGAGCGCCAAGGCGCGGACCAAGGGCCCCGCCCACGCGGCCGGTGCCGATGACCGCAATGATCTCTCTGTCGTCTGCAGTATGGCCCGCGCCCGATGTCATCAGCGTCATCAACCCCAGTGTGGCCATCGATAACAGTCTCCCCATGTTCCGGCTCCGGAAGCAGTCGATTTAGCAATGGCTCAGCAGCAGCTCCAGGTGATCGAGCAGGCTGCGCGTCTCGAGGTAACGCGAGCGCACGGTTTCCTGGGCGGCAGCACCCAGACTCGCCGCAAAGGCCGGGTCTTCGAACAGGTTGTCCAGCGCCGCTGCGAAGGCCTCGGGATCTGCCGGGCCGTCGAGCAGCAGGCCGTTTTCGCGGTCCGTGATCTGGTCCTGGATGCCGCCCACGCGGGTCGCAATGACCGGCCGCGCCTTCCACATGGCTTCCGTGACCGTGAGCCCGAAACCCTCCTGCACGCTGTGTTGCACCAGCACGGCAGAGTGCCGTTGCAGCGCGTTGACCATGGCCCCATTCTCTTCCACGTCCACCATCGGCAGCATGACCAGGTGCACCCGCGAGCGCTGTTCGTGGGGCAGGTTGCACCAGGCCAGGAACACCTCGCGGAAGGTGTCCGCGCTTTCCGGATCGTCGGCAATCCCGCTGACGCTCGGGCCGGCGAGGATCAGCTCGGCGCCGTTCTCCTTGCCACGGTCGAGCCAGCGCGCGAAACCTTCCATCAGGCCGATCTGGCCCTTCAGCGGATCCCACCGCGAGACCTGGGTGACCAGCGGCGTGGTATTGCCGGACGATGGCCCGCAGCGAATGATGTCGGCGTAGCGGTCCACGCGACCGCACGAGCCGTCGCTGCGCAGAAATTCGAAATCCGGCAACCCCGGCATGGGCCCGAACAGCACTCCCATGTGGACCAAAATGGTCAGGACCTGGTTGTCTTTCAGCGCCTGGTTCTTCGGCGTGAAGGCGTCAATGCTGGGCGGCAGCACCTTGGACTTGCCGTGGTCCAGCGCCTCCGGCACGTACTCGGACCGCGAGAACACGTATTCCGTCACGTGGGCGAGATACGGCGCCAGGAATTCCCACGCCGCGGTGGCCTCCGGCGTTGGCGTTGCGCGGCCGATATGGCAGCGCCAGATCACGCGCACGCCGTGCTCCTCGAGCATGGGGGCCAGGCCAATGGTTTGCGGATCGTGCAGTATTGCAATGTCGCCCGGGCGCACCAGCGCCAGCAGCTCCGGCGCGTTGTCCTGCAGGGTCGCCTCGTAAATCTCGCGCGCCCTGGCATCCAGCGGCATGCCGTCGCCGTTTTCTCCGTGCAGCGCATGGTGCAGGCGCTTCGTCACCCGGAAAAATTCCGTATCGCCGCTGATCACCAGCCAGCGCGTATTGATCTGCAGGCCCCGACAGTAGCCCAGCAGTGCCGGCAGCATCTCAGCCACACCGCCACCCGCCGCGGTGGAGTTCACGTGCCAGACTACGCGCCCGTCGATCTTGTCGGCCAGCTGTGCGGCCAGGGCCTGGATACGCTCGACGACACCACTCGGGGCGATGTCCGCGTAGCGCTCGATGGGCATTGTGTGCAGGTCGACTTCTGTTACACGTGGCATAGGGAGTCCTGGTTCACGGCGGCAGAGTGTTCAGACAGTCAGGGCAGAATGCAAGCTTCGGGGCCCTGCGGCGGGTGATTACTCTGCCCGTTCCACCGTCACGGGCGTGGCCTTGAACGCGGGTGTGTGGCTACGCCGGTCCACCGCGTTACCCGTGAGCACGTTCGCTTCGGGGAAATAGGCGCCGAGCCCGCCTTGCGGTAAGTCGAAGGCGTGAACGGAGACCCCCGCCATGCGCCCGTGATCGGAGATCACATTCACCTTGTCTCCATCCCCCACGCCGAGGGCCACCATGTCGCCGGTATTCATCAGCACGCACCACCGGGTCTTCGTACCCCGATAACTGTCTTCGCGCTCATAGATGATGGTGTTGAACTGCCCCTCGCTGCGAATCGTCGTGAGCGTGAACGGCCGCTGGCGGCTTTCGGCCGGCACAGGCACAACGCGAAATACAGCTCGCCCGTCTGCGGTCGGAAACTCCGGCCGGTGCAGCAGGCGCCCGCCCACGTGAAACTCGCGACGCGTGGCATCGATGTCTGCGAGGCCCTTCATGCCAGGCACGGTGCGGGCGATGACCTGGCGAATCTGCCGGTGCTGGCGGAACTCGCGAAAGTCCACCGGGCAGTCATCCAGGACCCGTTCAGCCAGTTCGCTCAGTATCGCGACTTCCGGACGCACGTTGTCCAGCCGCGTGATGCCGCCGTCGCTCATACGCACGTAGTTGAACATGGACTCCTGGGTGGTCGGCTCCCACTCTTCGTCCCGGGCCGCCACGGGCAGCACGAGGCTCTCACCCTTGTCTGCACCGCAGATATGCCCGCGATTCAGGGTCGTGGTCATGAACAGCTTGAAGCCGATCCGATCCAGCGCCCGCTCGACCCAGGCCGCATCGGGGTTCGCGCCATAGAGGTTACCGCCCATGATCACGGCAGCGTCTATCCGACCGGCAGCAGCCGCCTCCGTGGCTGCCATCGTGTCGAAGCCCGGCTGGCGCGGCAGCGTCACACCGAGTTCGTTTTCAATACGCGCACAGGTTTCCTCGGGCAGCACCGGTTTTACGCCCACCGTGCCGATACCCTGAATGTTGCTGTGCCCGCGCAGCGGCAAAAGGCCCGCGAATCGTTTGCCCACCATGCCGCGCAGCAAGGCGAGATTAGCCAGCGCCTCGATGTTCTCGACGCCGTTGGCGTGATGGGTCATACCCATGCCCCACGCGATAATCGCCCGTTCAGCGCGGCAATAACGGGCGGCGACTCGCTCGATCTCCGCCTGCTCGATCCCGCAGCGGGCACAAATCTCGTCCCAGCTGGTGGCCTGCAGATCTGCCCGGAACGCGTCGTAACCACTGACGTGATCGGCGATGAATGCGGTGTCCTCCGCCCCGGCCTCCAGCACGGCCTTCGCGAGGCCTTTGAACAGAGCCACGTCTGCACCGATGCGCGGTTGCAGATAATCGGACGCAATCCAGCTGCCGCCGCTCAGCATGGACCGCGCACTCTTCGGCACCGCGAAACGCACCAGCCCTGACTCGAGCAGCGGGTTGATCACGATCACATCGCCGCCGCGATCCCGGATGGCCGTCAGCTGGTGAATCAGGCGCGGGTGATTGGACGCCGGGTTCGCACCGACCAGGATCAGCATGTCGCACCCGGTCAGATCGGCCAGCTCCACGGTGGACGTGCCGGTACCGATGGTATCGCCCAGGGCCACGCTGGTGGCCTGGTGGCAATAGTAAGAACAGTTATTGACGTTGTTGGTGCCATACAGCCGCGCGAAGAGCTGCAGCAGGAAACCAGCTTCGTTGGACGAACGGCCCGAGGAATAGAAGAAGCTGCGATCGGGATCCGTAGCCCCCAGCACCCTGGCTGCTCGGTTCATCGCGAAGTCCCAGTCCACGGGCTGGTAGCGGTCGCCGCCCGCGGCCTTGTAGATGGGTGACCCGAGCCGGCCGAGATGCTCCAGCTCGTAGCCGTCGAGCTCCCGCAACTCGTGCAGCGGGTGATGGAACACCACGCCGGGGATCGGTGGCTGAATGTCCGTGGACTGGGCCTGCAGGCTCTTGTTGCAGACGGCCGGGAATTCCCCGAGTTCGTTCACCATGCCGCCACGCTGTCCGCCCATGCCCAGCCCGCAGGCCTTGCACGTATTGTTGGCCCGCAAAGCCCTGGCGGTGTTCTTCAACCCGATCCGCTGCGCAGTCTGCAGCGTGTACAGCACCTTTTTTGGACCACCACCCACGGTGGCTTTGCGATCGGCAGGTTTCACTGAGGCTCCGCTGTCCATCGCCGAGAAGCTTAACCTGCGGTCAACCGGCTGGCACCGTCCGCCGGCAGGAGAAAGCGTCGCCGATCGTCCGCAACACTCACGCGAGCCTGACAGACATTCCGGAGTCCCTGGGCGCCCTCGTCGGCGCGGGCGGCTGCGGCCAGCCGATCCTGACCGGCATTCGCCTGGATGACACCGGGCTAATCCTGGAAGGCGCCGTGCCGGCGACGCTGATGGCCCTGGCGGCGCATTGGCTGTTCGAATTCGCCGACAAAGCCATGGTACCCAGGGCCGCGCACCAACCAGCCACCGGGGGCTGACGCAAGGCCAGTGGCGTCGGACCAACACAAATCAGTGTGCTTCGCAGCCCGGCAAGATTTGCCCGGTCTGGAACCTATGACAAAAGTGCGTACACTTGCGACTTCAATGCGATTCAACACAATACTGGTAGGGGTAAACAGCACCGTCTGCGGGCTGCCTCACAGGTCTGTCTGTAACTGAAAAGTCGAGGGGATACACAATGAAGACACTGACAACTCTGCTGATACTGATGGCGTCATTTGCACTGACCGCCTGCGGTGGCGGCGATGAATCCAGCCCGATGGGCGATGCTGCGAAATCCATGCAGGAGAAAGCCAAGTCCGCGACGGAGTCCGCGGCAGAAGAGGCCGGCGGCATGATGGACGACGCTAAGGAGCAGGCCGGCCAGGCTGCCTCAGATGCCGGAGACGCCGCGATGCAGGCGGGCCAGGACGCGATGGCGGAAGGGGCTGATATGACCGAAGCCGCAAAAGCCGCCGGCAGTGCGGCAATGGACAGCGCTGGTGAGTCAGCTGGCGCGATGGCGGATCAGGGCAAGGCCATGGCGGAAGACGCTGCTGGCGAAGCCGCTGACACCAGCAAAGACGACGCGATGAAGAAAGCCCAGGACATGATGGGCCAGTAACCCACGCACGAGGAGCATGTGATGCTGGAAGAATTTAAACAATTCGCGATGCGCGGCAATGTCGTCGATATGGCCGTGGGCATCATCATCGGCGGGGCCTTCGGCAAGATCGTCAGTTCTTTCGTGAATGACGTGATCATGCCGCCCATTGGCATGCTGATGGGCAACGTCGACTTCGGCAGCCTGTTCATCAACCTGAGCGACACCGACTACGCGAGCCTGGCGGCGGCGGAAGAGGCCGGCGCCGCGGTGATACGTTACGGCGCCTTTATTAACACGCTGCTGGACTTCGTCATCATCGCCTTTGCGATCTTCATGGCAATCAAGGCCATGAACAAGATGAAGAAGGCCGAGGAAGCAGCGCCGCCGCCGGCGCCGCCGGAACCTTCCGCGGAAGAAAAGCTGCTCACCGAAATACGCGACGCGCTCAAAGCACAGCGCTAAGCGCCGCGTCGTCCAACAGGCTGCGGTGGTTTGGGCGCGGGTCCTTGTGGGCCCGCGCCCGTCTTATTCAGCTGCCGATAACCTTCCAGGTATCGGCCGCATCGAGCCGCTCGCGCAACATCGTTGCCCAGCGGCGCGCGACTCGCCGCACCTCGGCCCAGTTCGACGCCGAGTTGGAACGCTGCATGGTGCCTCCAGAGCGCGCCGCAGCGCGCCGGTCCACGGCCCTCGCCAGGGTCGTATTGCTCTCGGAGTCGCGCAATTCCAGCACCAGTGTCGCCTCGCCGACGCGATCGATGAAGATCCGGTCGCGCGCACCGCGCTCCGGCGGCACGAAGGACACCACGTCGTACAGCCCGCCCCACACGGTCAGCACCTCGGGCCCGGGTTCCTGGACCAGCTGGAAGCGCGTCGATTGCGACAGCTCCTCGGTGAAGACTTCGGCGAGGATTTGTTGCATGCGCTGCTGGTTGGCTTGCGATACCGGGAATTCGCGAGCTGAGGACCCGGTCCTGGTCACCGGCCGGAAACTCAGGCCGGCGCCCTGGAGGCGAATCTTGGTGTAGGTGGACAAATCGATGTCCGGCCGGATCCACGCGGCGCTGGCACGTGAGTTCTCCACGCGCCGCAAGCCGTCGAAGGTTTCCTCGTCGCCCAGTACTGCGGGTTCGTTCGGGTTCGTCGCACAACCGACCAGCAACAGCAATGCGGGGGCCCCGGCGGCTAGCAGTCCGTTCTTTATGGTCATGGGCCCTGCTCCATATGCAAATGATTGGGTAACGGAATGTCTGGCAACGGGCGGGGTCTTGTCAAACGCCCGCGTGGTGCAGCCCCGGCCAGGCAGCTGCATCAGCCAGGATCGCACCGGTGACTTGGGCTTCAGGGCCTGTCGCCGTGGTCTTTTCCGGCAGCCGTCAGCCAGGCCAGGATCCTCGCGCTCTGGTACTCGTAGAACGGGTTGTGCCGCAGCCGCAGGAAATAGCTGGCCGGGATTCGAATCAAACCGCGTTCACCCTGGATCGCCTGCTGGCCAAGAAACAGGGAGCCGCCCGGTGGCCGCTCGCGGCCGTACAACGGATCGTCGGGCCCGATCGGCAAGGCAATGTGCGACAGCGACAGAATATCGCGCGACCACGCGAGACCCAGTTCATCGATCGCCGCAAGGCCATTTGAGAACGGCGGCTTGGACTGCGCCACGACCTCCCGGCTCTCCGGGTTTTGATTGGTCACCAGGGTAACGCCGAAAGACAGAGCGCCGTCATCCATTAATCGGACCGTCAACGGGCCGGGGTCGTCGACCAATATAGACCCCACTCCGGCAACCCGGTTGATGTCGTACAGCACCAATTCGTGCCGCGCCGGGCGCAGCCGGCCCAACAGATTGTCGACGACCGCCTGGGTGGAGACCGTGTCGTCGACAGTAGATTTAAAGACCAGGACCGGTGGCAACACGGTGTCCGCGTCCGTTGCGGCCCTGGCTGCGACGCGCTCCGCAATCCGCTGCGTAATCGCGAATACCTGGGCGCCGGCGTTAGTCGCAAAAGAGTTGTACTTGTAGGGATCGAACTCTGGCTGCACATCCAGCCATACCCACCGTCCCAGCCCCGGCACATTGGCCAGCGCGCGCATCCAGGAAGCCAGGCCGGCGCCCGTCCCCAGACCGATGGCGGGCGACAACAGCACCAGGCTGGCCGGCACCCGTTCGGCGTCACTGTCCAGCGCATCCAGCGTGTAATTCAGCGCCAGCGGCGCGCCGTTGGAATATCCCACAATGTGCAAGGGCGCTGAGCCCACACGCTCGGCCAGGTGGCGGGCAGCAAGCTGCACGGCACCGGCCATATCCTGCCAACGCACCCGCAACAGCCCGGATGGCGCCGTGCCGTGACCAGGCAGGCGCAGGCCGATTACCCAGTACCCGCGTGCTTTCAGCGACTCACCCAGGGCGCGCAGGCTGTAGGGCGAATCGGACATGCCGTGCAGCAGGAGCACACCACCGGCGGGGTTGTCGGCGGTCAGCTCGAAGCTGCGATTCCAATTTGGATTGCGCGCCTGCGGATCGGAGGCACTGCCTCTGCTGTACCGAACGAGGCCAAATCTCGGGCCGGTGCCCACCTGCGAATAGACTTCTTCGTCGAGCTGCCGAAACAGGCGATCTTCCAGTTCCAGGTATTCAGTGAAGCTTTGCGCGGCGTCCGAGTCGCTGACGCGGAACTCTTCATCGAGGTACTCCTCGTGCCACGGTTCCAGCGGGTCACCCCCGCAGCCGGCGAGCAGCGTCGCGACAACCGATAGGTACACAATGACCGCAAGCCGGGACAGGGCGCGAACTGTCACGCTAGTGGCCGTCACTAGCCTAGCCGCATGTGCCGCTGCAACGAACGAGTACACGCACGCAATTGGCAGCAATCACCTGCTCCCGCGACACGGGCAGGGTGGCACCGCCAGTATGAATCAGCGACGCGCTGTTGCATTGCCGTTCGCGGGTTCCGTACTGCGGCTCGTTAAACCACTCCGGCCGCGCGCACGCCGAGACTCCGCGGCCCAGCTGGATACCGACTTCGTAAGTCCCGCAGCGAAAGCGAGTGTGATCGACAACACGTTCTATCGACCAGCGCCCGGCATCGTTAATCCATCCCTCGTTGTCACGCTGATCGAAACTCCGGCGAAACGGCTGCTCGTCGGAAGACTGCCTCATGGGCTGCAGCGGGATTTCCGTGCGCTGCATGATGCGATAGCTGCCCTCGGGTTGCGCAGTCGGCTTGGTGCACGCGACCAGTAATGTTGCCAGCGCAAGTAGCATGCAGGCTGCGGTTGATCGGATCATGCGTTGGCGAGCCCTGGGTAAGCGGGAAAGGCAGGGCCTAGGATATACACTGGCATCGTCAAGGGCGAGCCGTGCGCCCGGCGCGCATGCCTATAATCAGGCCCGCCAGAACTGCTCCGGGGAACCGCCACATGCCGATCAGTCGACGAGCTCTGCTGCTGACCGGCGTGGCTGCGGGCGGCGGTCTGGGTCTGTGGTACGGCGCAAGGCGCCTCGATGACGGTGACGCCAGGCAAAAATTCGGCGCGTCGACGCCGGACATGAGCCCGCTGAACGCGTGGATCAAGATTGGCCCGGACGGGCAAATCATGTTCGGCGTACATCGCGCCGAAATGGGCCAGGGCATCACGACCGCGCTGCCGATGATGCTGGCCGAGGAACTCGACGCTGACTGGGACAAGGTGAGTTTCGAATTCACCCCGGTGGATCGCGACTACTTCAACTTCGGCATGCTGGAAAACGGCCGGCCCCTCGGACCGACGGAAGACAGCATGCTCGCCGCGGCCGGCACCGCGGTGATCCGGCGGGTTTTTCACGCGATCGGCATGATCATGACGATCAGCAGTTCCAGTGTGATCGATGCGTGGGACACGCTGCGCCCAGCCGGCGCCGCGGCCCGGGAAATGCTCGGGGCGGCCGCGGCCCGCCGCTGGCAGGTGCCGGCCGAGGGGTTGCGCACCCAGCACGGCCGGGTCTGGAACCCGGCAACCGGCAAGTCCCTGGGTTACGGCGAGCTCGCTGCCGACGCGGCCCTGGAAGAGCCGAGCTCGAACCCGGTGGTCAAAAATCCGCAAGACTGGCGGCTCAGCGGGCGTTCATTGCAGCGCCTGGACATCCCGGACAAGGTCACCGGCAAAGCCGGGTACGTCACGGATCTGCGCCTGCCCGGCCTGCGTTTTGCGGCCGTGGTGCACAGCCCGGTGGCCGGCGGCCGCATCGCGAGCTACCAGGATGACGCGGCACTGTCGGTACCGGGCGTAGAGCGCGTGTTGCCACTCGGTGAGCAGGCGGTCGCGGTCGTTGCTGCGAACACCTGGGCAGCCTTCGAAGGCGCCCAACGGATATCGGTTGAGACCGTGCCGGGCAGCGGTGCGGACGGTCTGGATTCCGCGCAGTTCTTTGACGACTGCCGCGCCGCGCTTGCCGAACCGGATGCACCGGTGTTTCGCGACGACGGCGATGTAGATGCCGCGCTCGCCACGGGCGACGTCATCGAAACCGAGTATCGCCTCGCCTTCGTGGCCCACGTCTGCATGGAGCCGATGAGTTGTGCCGCCTGGCTGCAGGACGGGCGGCTCACGGTCTGGGCACCGAGCCAGTCCCAGTCACTTGCCGAGGATGAGGCGGTGCGGATTTCCGGCCTGCCACGCGGGCAAATCACTGTTATCCAGACGCTGATCGGCGGTGCCTTTGGCCGGCGTGCTGACATGGACTACCTGCAGCACGCGGTGCGCGCGGCCATCGCCATGCCGGATACGCCGGTACAGATCCTCTACTCACGCGAAGAGGATGTGAGGCAGGACATGTACCGGCCGGCGGTGCTGGCGAAGGTGCGCGGGGCCGTCGGCGCCGACGGCCATATCAGCGCGCTGGATTACCAGGCCGTGTCCCAGTCCGTGATCGCGAGTTTCTATGCGCGCACGCCAAACCCTCGCGGCAGCAGCGCCGAACGCGACGGTATGATGATTAGTGCGGCGCGGGCCCAGGCTTACGAAGTGCCGAATCTGCGCGTCAGCACTTTGCCGCTGGACCCCGGCGTGCCGGTGGGCTACTGGCGCAGCCCCGGCTCGTCCGGCGTCAGCTTCATCGTCGAGGGTTTCATGGATGAACTCGCGGCCGCCGCGGGCGCCGATCCGCTGGAATTCCGACTACGCCACCTGTCGCAGTTACCCGCACATCGTGCCGTACTCGAAGCCACCGCGGAGAAAGCGGGCTGGGCCCAACCGCGCCTGCCCGGCCAGGGTCGTGGCATCGCGCTGGGCGACAGCTGCGGCGCGCTTTGCGGGCTTGCGGTAGACGTCACGCTCACGGGCAACCGGCTGACCATCAACCGCATCACCTGCGTGATGGACCTGCACCGGATCATCAATCCCGACGGTGCTCGCTCGCAGATAGAAGGCTCGATCGTAGACGGCCTGGCAGCCGGCCTGTACGGCGAAGTCACTTTCAAGGACGGCGTCTCGGAGCAGAGCAATTTTCACAATTACAGGTTCCTGCGACTCGCCGACACGCCGCCGATTCACGTGCTGCTGATGGCAAGCGGCGGGCGGCCGGGCGGGGCCGGTGAACCGGCATTGCCCTGCGTCGCCCCGGCACTCGCGGGCGCAATTCACGCCGCGGGCGGACCGCGGTTACGCAGCCTGCCCATCGCGGCTGCACTGAAAGCCGCGAATATTTCCGTCGGCTAGTCGCGAGCCGCGACGAGCTTCCCGCCGGTGCTCGCCAGCACCTGGCCGTCGGCGCCGTGCAGGCTTTCCTGCCACTCGAAACGCTCGGGGAACACTGCGTAGCGCATATCGGGGCTGACAGCCTGGCCGAAACTCCGGCTTTCAAAAGTGCAGCGCGTCCGCGTCACGACGCCCTCGAAGCCGCGCGACAATGCCGACCACTGGAACGCGCAGGCCTCCGGAAAAGACAGCATGGTTGCAGGATCGACCGCATTCCAGTCGCCCGGACGCTGCTCGAGATTGGCCGCCACCTGGCCCGGCGCGAAGACCCACGCCCGCATGCGATTGCCCGCGCGCCCCTGACTGCTGTCGAAGGCGAAGATCTTCTGCTGTAGTGGCCGACCGTCGGGTCCGCCGGTACTGAGCTGGTAGTAATAGACCCGGGCGCCGAACTGCGGCGCGTCGATGGGTGCGATCTTGTGATGAATCGCCTGGGTACTGCCGTCGGTGGCGCGGGGCACCGGCGCCGTCCCGGAATAGGTGCCCGGCAACAGTTCCAGCAGTTCGGTGAGCTCCCGGTCCGCCCGCTGGGGCGGCACGGCGCAGGCTGCGAGAAGGCAGACCAGAAAACACAGGCAGCGAAATGGGTATTGCATGTAAGGATTCTCGGTTCCGGAACCGGCGCGCCGCAAGCCGGACTTCAGGCATAGTCTCGAAACCCAGTGCGGCCACGATCTGAGCAAACAAGATGCAACGCGAAAAGAACAGCAACCCGACTGAATCGAAAGTCTATCTCGTGGGCAGCGGTATCGCGTCACTGGCCAGTGCGGTCTACCTGATTCAGGACGCCGGCATGCCCGGGGCCAACATTCGCATCCTCGAACAGGGTGATGTGGTCGGCGGGGCCCTCGACGGGGCGGGCGATCCGGAACACGGCTTTGTCGTCCGCGGCGGGCGCATGCAGGAAGAGCATTTCGTCTGTTACTGGGACCTGCTGTCGAGAATTGGCTCACTCGAAGATCCCGACCGCAGCATCACGGATGAGTGCTTCGAGTTCAACGAGCGGTTTGCCAGCAACGCCCAGGCGCGCCTGTTGCGTGGCGGTGAAATTGCAGACGTGTCTTCCTTCCAGGTTCCGGTTGCCGATCAGGCGCGGCTGTTAAAACTCATGTTTGCCTCGGAACGATCTCTCGGCAAGACGCGAATCGAGGAATGGTTCTCGCATGAATTCTTCGCGAGCAACTTCTGGCTCATCTTCATGACCACGTTCGCTTTTCAGAAATGGAGTTCGCTGGCGGAGATGAAGCGCTACATGGAACGCTTCATTCACCTGTTGCCGAACCTGGAAAAGCTCGGGGGAGTGATGCGAACCAAATACAATCAATACCACTCTGTCGCTCTGCCTGTCGAAAATTATCTGCGCGAACAGGGCGTGCATTTCGACATGGGCATGCAGGTAATCGACGTCAACTTCGAGTTATCCCGGGAACTGAAAACCGCGACTGCCATAGAGGTGCGCAATCGCGACGGCGTCGCTGACGAGATCATAATGGGTGAAAGCGACTACGTTTTCATTACCAACGGCTCCATTGTTGAAGGCACTGACAACGGCGCCTGGGATCGGCCGGCAATTCTCAACGAACAACCAGAATACGGTTCCTGGGCGCTGTGGAAGCGGATTGCCGAGCGAGACGATGCATTTGGCAGGCCCGGCGTTTTCTGCGACAACATCGATCTGCAAAAATGGTATTCATTCTCGGTCACTCTCGCAGACAACACTTTTCATGATTACATGGAGCAATTCACTGGCAACCTCCATGGCACCGGTGGCCTGGTCACCCTGACCGACAGCAACTGGCTGATGTCCATCGTTATCGCCCGGCAGCCGCACTTCCCCAACCAGCCTGAGCACATCAAGTTTCACTGGGGTTATGCCCTGTATCCGGATCGCCCTGGCAATTACGTCGAGAAGAAGATGGCAGATTGCACCGGGGCGGAAATTCTGGAAGAGCTCTGGTCTCACCTGGAGATACAGGATCTGATGAAGCCCGTAGTCGAAGACGGGAAGCTGGTGAATTGCATTCCGACCGCGATGCCGTTCATCGACAGCCTGTTCATGCCCCGCGAGCCGGGCGACCGGCCCGAGGTGCTGCCTGACGGCGCCGGCAATTTTGCGTTCCTCGGGCAGTTCGCCGAAGTGCCGGATGACTGTGTATTTACCGTCGAATACTCAGTGCGTTGCGCGCAGACCGCAGTATACGGCCTGTTTAAAACCGACCGGGAAGTGCCGCCCGTTTACCCTTCACGGTATATGCCGAAACACCTCATCGCCGCAGTCCAGGCAATCAGTCGCTGAGTGCCAGGGAAATGAGCTGGCAATTTAGTCGTCCTGCCTGCTGACCGCGCGCAGCACGCGCCACGGCGATACCGGGATTTCTGTCACCGGTTCGCCGAGCGCATCGGCCACCGCGTTCGCGATGGCGGCCATCGTGGCGACGATGGGGCCCTCGCCCACCTCTTTCGCGCCGAAGGGGCCATGGGGATCGACCGTTTCCACCAGGATGTGCTCGATGTCCGGCACTTCGAAAGATCTCGGCAACTTGTACTCCAGCCGCGACGGGTTCAGCGGCTGGCCGTCCTCCAGCAGCATCTCCTCGTACAACACCTGCGACATGCCGGAGAACACCTGGCCGTCGATCTGGCCCTCCACCGCCTGTGGATTGATGGCCCGACCCAAGTCGTGCGCCGCCACCACGCGATCGACGGTCACAAAGCCGGTCTCCCGGTCGACCGTCACTTCCGCAACCTGTGCACCGAAGGAATAGGCCATCGACCCTCTCTTCGCCGGTGAGTTGTAGAAACCGCGTCCCATCACCACGCGGCCCTCCATGCTGTGCAGCAGTCCGTACACCAGCTTCGCAAACGGAATCGCCTGCTCCGGTTCACCTTTCGGATAGATCTGGTGATCGCGAAACACCAGTGCGGAAGGCTTCACGCCCAGGTCCGCGGCGGCCTTCTTCGCCAGCTGCTTGCGCGCGTCCTGCGCGGCGTTCTTCACCGCATTGCCGGTGTTGAAGGTGCCGCGCTGGGAAAAGGCGCCCACATCGAAGGGGGTGATGTCCGTGTCACCGGCGATGATCGTGATGTCCCCGGGCGTGATGCCCAGCACCTCGGCGGCGATGATCGCCATCGTCGTATGCGAGCCCTGGCCCATATCCGGTATACCCGTTGCCAGGGTCACCGAACCATCTTCCGCAACCTTGATGAAGGCCGCAGACGCATCGTGCACGAAGCGGCCCTTGGCGCCGGAAGCCATTGCGGACAAACCGATACCGATGCCCTTGCCTATGGGCAGCTTGCCGCGCTTGCGCTTCCAGCCGGCCTGCCGCGCGGCCTTGCGTATGCACTGCTTCAGCCCGCAGCTCGCGAAATGCACGCCGGTCATGGTGCGGTGACCCTTCTTCACCGCGTTCTGCAGCATCAGGTCCACCGGATCCATGCTCAGTGCATCGGCTACCTCGTCGATGTGCCGGCCCCACGCGAACTGCATCTGCGCAATGCCGCCCCCGTGGTGGAACCAGTAAGGCATGTTATTCGTGTACACGACTCGCCCGTGGTAGCGAATCGCGTCGACCCGGAACAACCAGTGCAGGTAGGACGCGGTCAGGTAGGTGACCAGGCTTTGCTGCTCAATGTACGCGCCGCTGTCGAAGGTCATGTCGGCATCGATGACCTTGATGAAACCGTCCTTCGTCACCCCGGTGCGGAACTTGTACTCCGCGCGCCCGCCGGCCCGGCCCATCAGGAACTCTTCGTCGGAATAGGCGCGAACCTTTACCGGCCGGCGCGAGTGGCGCGACAGCAGCGCACTGAGATAGTGATGCGGACGCGCCGAACCGCGACCGGTGAACGCGCCGCCGGTGTTCAGCGTCATCATGCGCACGTCGCTGACGGAAAGACCAAAGGCTTCGGCCATGGATTCCTGGAACAGCACCGCCGACTGGCTCGGCGTCCACAGGGTCAGGCGGTCGGCGCGGGTGAAGTCGGCCACCGCCGCGTGAAATTCAGCATAACAATTGTGACTGGCGTTACTCGCGTACTCGCCCTTGACCACCAGCTCGGATTCCGCGAAGGCCTTGTCGACATCACCGTGGGATTCAGCGTTTTCCCAGGCCACGTTGCCGGCCGCGCTCGCGTGCAGCTGCGGTGCGCCCGGGGCCAGCGCGTCGGCGAGCGCAGTGACCAGCGGCAATGGCTCGTAGTCCACCTGGACAAGCGACGCGGCTTCGAAGGCTGCCTCTTCCTCTACCGCTGCAATGGCCGCGATCTCCTGGCCGATGAAACGCACGGTGTCGTCGAACAGCGGCTGGTGCATACCGATGCTGAAATCGGGCGCATCCTGCCTGGTCAGGATCAGCTTCACGCCGGGTACTTTCCCGGCGGCCGAGGTGTCGATGTTGGCGATGCGCGCGTGGGCCCGCTCGCTGCGCAGGACCCGACCGTGCAGCATGCCCGGCAGGTAAACGTCATCGGTGAACACGGAACGGCCGGACAGTTTGTCGAACCCGTCCAGCCGCGGCTGACTCTTGCCGACGACGCTGAGTTCAGCCCTGCGTGCCATGCTCGCGCTCCCTGTCGGCAATCACTTGTACGGCCCGTGCGACGGCCTTCTTCACCTTGATGTGCCCGGTGCAGCGGCAGATCGCGCCGGCCAGCGCCTCGTTGATGGCCCGCTCGTCGGCATCGGGTTTGCGAATCAGCAACGACCGGGCGCTCATGATGAGCCCCGGCGTGCACACGCCGCACTGCACGGCGCCAAGCTCCAGGAAAGCCTGCTGCAGGTCCTGCAGCTTGCCGTCCTCGGCCACGCCTTCCACCGTCGTAATGGAACGGCCGTCCCATTCCACAGCCAGCGTGATGCACGACAGGATTGCGCGGCCGCCTTCGTCATTCACCGTGCACACGCCGCAGCTGCCGCTGGTGCAGCCGCGCTTCGTCCCGGTCAGGCGCAAATCGTCACGGATGACCTGGTTCAGCGTGCGGGTGGGTGCCACCGCCAGCTCGTGGCGGTCGCCGTTCACGATCAGTGTGATCAGGCGCTTGTTCACCGGCCCCCGACCTCCGTTTCGCGGAGCTCTACGAGCGCCCGGCGCAGCAAGGTGCGCACCAGCCGGCGCTTGTAGCCGGCCGGTGTCCAGAGATTAGTGACCTCGCCCAGGTCCTGGCGCGCGACTTTCATCGCCATGTCGATGCCCTGGTCCGCCAGGCCCTGCTCCAGCAACGCAGCCTCGGCGGCCCGCAGGCGCATCGGGTGCGGGCCGAGGGAATTCACGATGATCCGGACAACCGCCGGGCGCTCGTTCGGCCCGCTCACCAACACCGCGATGTTGCCGAGGCCGAAGTCGATGCCTTCTCGCGGCGTGACTTTCAGGAACACGCTGCGGCCGGTGAACCCCGGCACCTGGATCGACGTGATGAGTTCGTCCTTGTCGAGGATCGTGGGTACCGCACCGTCGTCGCGGTAGAAGTCGGCGAGCGGTATCTTCCGTTCACCGCGCCGGCTGACCGCGGTGATGCTCGCGTTCAGTGCGATCAGTGCCGGTACAGTGTCGGCGCTGCTGGTCGCAACGCACCGGTGACTGCTGGCCAGCACGTGACACTGCTCCACATCGGTCTTGAAACAACCAGCCCGCGCGTTGCGCCAGGTCTCTGTCTGGTTCGTGTACCAGCAGCGCGTGGGCAGTGCGAGGTTACCGCCGAGCGTCGCCATGTTGCGCACGTGCACGGAGGCGACGGAGCGCACGGCCTTGTGGAACATCGGCAATCTCGCGGCGAGTCCGTCGTGGTCTACGACATCCGTCAGCGTGGTGCCGGCCGCAATGCGCACACTGCCGTCTGCCAGCAGCGTCACGCCCTGCAGCTCCGGCAGGTCTCGGATGCTGATCAGGCGCTCCGGCTTGCTGAGCCGCTGGCCCATGCTGGCCATCAGGTCCGTGCCGCCGGCCAGAATTGCGGCTCGGCCGTCGGCTTCACCGAGCATCCGGACCGCGGCCGCCACGCTGTCGGGCTTCAGGTATTCAAAGCTTGGTAAGTGCATATTCAGGACGGGCGCCGCTGGGGCCAGCCGCCAAAAATCATCATGCGCCGGGCCGCAGACCAATGACAAGGCGGGCACCCTGCGAGCAGGAGCGGGAGCCGCAGCGTGGACCACCACTCCACCCCTTGCCGGGGCGCGGCGAAACCCGAATGATGCGCATCAAGCCATTGGATAGGGCTCGAGCCATGAAGAATCTGCTGCTGGTCTGCCTGCTGGCTGCCGCGAGTGCTGGCGCCGAAACAGAGGTCGGCAAGCCCACCGTATTGATCACCGGCGCCAACCGCGGCATCGGTTTCGAGTTCGTGCGGCAGCTGTCGGCGCGCGACTGGCGGGTCATTGCGACGACTCGCAAGCCGGAGGCCGCCACCGAGCTGCAGGCCCTGGCTGCCGAGGATCCCGACATCCTGGTCGAATACCTGGACGTGACGGATCATGAAGGTATTGATGCCCTGGCCGAGAAATACCGTGACCAGCCCATCGACATCCTGCTGCTGAACGCGGCCATGGGACCAACCTCGGAAACGGCAGGCCGCCGCCTGGCGAAGCTGGACTTCGACGTGGCGCGACAAAGCTTCGAGGTCAACACCATCGGGCCGATGAAAGTCGCCCAAGCCTTCATGCCGAACGTCGAGGCGTCGCAGCTAAAACTGGTGCTGGCCATGTCCAGCGACTCTGGTTCGTTCGTGGCCGGGTCAAAGGTCGCCGCGCTCTACCACTACAAGGCCAGCAAGGCGGCGCTGAACATGTATTTCCACACGCTGCACTATGAAACGCGGCGCAAGGGTGTCGCTGCGGTCATGCTGCATCCGGGCATGGTCGGCACGAACCCGCAGTTGATGCGCTTTCCCGGGGCACTGAAACCCAGCGACAGTGTTGCCCAGCTCCTGGTGGTGATTGACGGGCTCGAGCCGGCAGACAACGGTCGCTTCGTGGACTACCAGGGCGAAACCATGCCCTGGTAGCAGGTGCCGGGAGCGCGCCCGCTCCATCTGTCGGTGCCAGGTCGCTGGCAACCCCCGGATACCGCTATTCGGCGTGACGGAACAGTTACCATTTGCGCGTGGCCACGATTCTTGAACTCCTGGAACACGGCGCGGCCGACGCCCCGGCCATCGGTGCGCCGGAGCGACTATCGCTGAGCTACGCGGGCCTGCGCGAGCAGGTGAACCGGACGATCAGCCAGCTGAACGGTTTGGGCGCCGGGCGGGGCGATGCGGTTGCCATCGTGCTGCCGAACGGACCGGAGATGGCCACCGCGTTCGTTGCCATCGCGGCCGGCGCCACTACCGCGCCGCTGAATCCGGCCTACACGGCAGACGAGTTCGAGTTTTATCTCACCGACCTCGAAGCCAGGTTGCTCGTGGTCCAGGCCGGCGAAGACAGTCCGGCCATTAACGTCGCACAGCGCCTCGGCATTCCCGTCGCCCGGCTTGAGTGTGATCTCAACGGACCGGCCGGCGTCTTCCGCCTGACGGGGGAAGCCGGCACTGCGACACAAAGCGGGGCTGCGGCCGAAGCGGACATCGCGCTGGTGCTGCATACGTCGGGCACTACCGCCCGGCCGAAGATCGTACCGCTGACCCACGGCAATGTGTGCGCGTCGGCGCGCCATATCGCCGCAAGCCTGGAGCTGAGCCCGGCAGATCACTGCCTGAACGTGATGCCGCTGTTTCACATACACGGGCTGATTGCCGCGGTGCTGAGTTCCCTGCAGGCCGGGGCACAGATCACCTGCACGCCGGGCTTCAATGCACTGAAGTTCTTCGCCTGGCTGGATGCTGCCCGGCCGAGCTGGTACACGGCCGTGCCCACGATGCACCAGGCCATTCTTGGCCGCGCACCACGCAACCAGGACAGCATTGCCGCGGCTCGCCTGAGCTTTATCCGCTCGTCGTCCGCGCCGCTGCCGCCGCAAGTCATGGCCGAGCTCGAGTCCACCTTTGACGCGCCGGTCATCGAGTCCTACGGCATGACGGAAGCGGCACACCAGATGGCCAGCAACCAGTTACCACCGGGGACCCGCAAGCCCGGCAGCGTCGGCGTAGCGGCCGGTCCCGAAATTGCGATCATGGATGCGCAGGGCGGGCTGCTTGCCACCGGGGCGACGGGTGAGGTCGTGATTCGCGGCTCAAACGTCACCGCCGGCTACCAGAACAACCCCGCTGCTAACGCAACGGCGTTCACCAACGGCTGGTTCCGTACCGGTGACCAGGGGGTGATGGACGATGAAGGCTTCCTGCGCATCACCGGCCGGCTGAAAGAAATCATCAACCGGGGCGGCGAGAAAATATCACCGCGCGAGGTGGACGAGGTGCTGATGGACCACCCGGCCGTTGCTCAGGCCGTGACCTTCGCGGTCCCGCACCCGAAACTGGGCGAAGACGTAGCGGCCGCCATCGTGCTGAAAGACGGGGCAGCCGCCAGCGAAAGCGAGATCCGTGCCTTTGCCGGCGAGCGGCTGATGGACGGCAAGGTCCCGCGCAAGATCGTGCTGATGGATGAGATTCCGAAGGGCGCCACCGGCAAGCTGCAGCGCATCGGCCTGGCCGAAAAACTGGGCCTGGCCTGAGGCGCAATGAAGATCTGCATTTACGGGGCCGGCGCCATCGGCGGTTACCTCGGCGCTGAACTGGCGGCGGCCGGTTACGACGTAACCCTGATCGCCCGCGGCCCGCATCTGGCCGCCATGCAGGCGAACGGACTGACGCTGGAAATCGGCGGCGAGCGCAAGACGGTGCAGGTGCGCTGCACGGACGACCCCGCCGAGGCCGGGCCGCAGGACTACGTGATCATCACGCTGAAAGCGCACTCGGTGTTCCCGATTGTGGACCAGATGGCCCCGCTGCTGGGGCCGGATACCGCGGTGGTCACAGCCCAGAACGGGGTGCTGTGGTGGTACTTCTACGGGCTGCCGGGAGCGCTGGAAAACCACCGGCTGGAAATCGCCGACCCCGGGGGCAGGATCTGGGACACGCTGGGCCCCGAGCGCGCGATTGGCTGCGTCGTCTACCCGTCCTGCGAGATTGTTGCACCGGGCGTGGTGAAACACCTGGAAGGCAATCGCTTCATGCTCGGCGAACCGGACGGGTCGAAATCAGGGCGGGTGAAAGCACTGGGCGAAACGCTGACCAGCGCAGGCTTCAAGGCGCCGGTGCGCAGGAAAATTCGCGACGACATCTGGTTCAAGCTCCTAGGCAACGCGACCTTCAACCCCGTCAGCGTACTGACCGGTGCCACGCTGGACGCCATGGGCACAAATCCCGCCGTGCGCGGCCTGATTCACCAGATGATGGCGGAGGCAGTCGCGGTGGCCACAAAGCTCGGCGTGAGTTTTGCGATGGACATCGACAAGCGCATCGACGGCGCGGTAGCTGTCGGTGCGCACAAGACCTCGATGCTGCAGGACCTGGAGGCCGGGCGGTCGCTGGAACTCGACGCCCTGGTCGGTGCAGTGACAGAACTCGGCCGGCTGGTGCACGTGCCGACACCCACCATCGATCTCGTGCTGTCGCTGGCGCGGCTGCGTGCGGCGACGGCAGCCAAAGACTAAACGCGCGCTTAGACGTTGCTGGCGTAAACGGCCTGCGCCGCAGCCACCGCTTCACCGGCATCCGCCGGCACGCCCTGCTGGGCAAGCACGGCCTCGAGCGCACCCAGGCACAGCAGCACATTTTTCTGGTTCGACGCGTACCCCATCAGGCCAATTCGCCAGACCTTGCCGGCCAGCGGGCCGAGACCGGCGCCGATTTCGAGCTGAAAATCCTGCAGCAACTGTTTGCGCGCCCCCGCATCGTCCACGCCGGCCGGGAAACGCACGCAGTTCAGTTGCGGGAGGCGATGCGCGGCGTCCACCACGAAATCGATGTTCAGCGCCTCGAGACCGGCGGCCAGGGCTGCATGATTGTGCAGGTGGCGCGCCCACGCGTTCTCGAGCCCCTCTTCTTCCAGGATCACCAGCGCTTCGTGCAGCCCGTACAGCGCGTTGATCGGCGCAGTGTGGTGGTAGGCACGCTGCGCACCTTCACCCCAGTAGGCCATCACCAGCTCCAGGTCCAGGAACCAGCTCTGCGCGCGGTGCTCGCGCGCCTGAATGGCCGCGGCCGCGCGCTCGCTGAAGGTGACCGGTGACAGGCCCGGCACGCAGGACAGGCACTTCTGCGTGCCTGAATACACCGCGTCGGCGCCCCAGCCGTCCACGTCGACCTCGATACCGCCGAGCCCCGTTACGGTATCGACAATAGACAGGCAGTCGTGTTGCTGCGCGAGCCGGCAGAGTTCCGCCGCGTCGGAGCGCGCCCCGGTGGAGGTTTCTGCATGCACGAAGGCCAGCACCTTCGCATCGGCATTGGCCTTCAGCGCGTCTTCCACTTTCTGCGGATCAACGGCGTGGCCCCAGTCGTCCTGCACCATCACCGCAACGCCGCCGCAGCGTTCCACGTTCTCTTTCATCCGGCCGCCGAACACACCGTTCTGCGCGACCACCACCTTGTCGCCTGGACTCACGAGGTTGACGAAGCAGGTCTCCATTCCGGCGGAACCGGGTGCGGATACCGGCAGCGTCAACGCGTTGCGGGTCTGGAATGCAAACTGCAGCAGCGCCTTGATTTCGTCCATCAGCCCGACGAAAGCCGGGTCCAGGTGACCGATGGTGGGCCGCGACAGGGCTTCGAGGATGCGCGGGTTGACGTCGGACGGGCCCGGCCCCATCAAGGTGCGGACCGGCGGGTGGAAAGACTGGGTCATCTGCAGGGATCTCTTGCCTGTTGTTGTGTCGAATGAGCGCTGTATACCGAGCGGCGCAGTTTACACTGGCCCGCTCATGGTTAACGTCGTCATCCTGGCTATCGCCCAGTTTTTCAGCGCCATCGGCCAGGTCACGCTGGTCGTGCTGGCCGGGCTGATCGGCACCGTGCTGGCACCCGATGCGCGCTTTGCAACTCTGCCGGTAACCTGCGGCGTGCTGGGCGTGGCCGCAGCGTCAGTCCCGGCTGCGCTGGCCATGAGACGCTTCGGCCGCCAGCGGATATTTATTGCCGGTTCCCTTTTGGCCGGCGGCGGCGCGTTGATTGCCGCGGCCGCGGTCCAGAGCGGCAATTTCTGGTGGTACTGCGCCGCGAACCTGCTGATCGGCGCGAATTTCGCCTTTGTGGCCCAGTTCCGCTTCGCGGCCGCCGAGAGTGTAGAACCGGCCATGGCAAGCCGGGTTATCGCATGGGTCATGCTGGGCACGATTGGCGCAGCGGCTATCGGCCCGCGGCTGGTCGTGGCGGTTCGTGGCTGGACCGATACCGAGTACGTCGCGTCTTTCCTGCTGCTCGCCGTCGTGTTCCTGATGAGCGCGGCAACCCTGATGCGCTTTCGCAACCCGCCGGTCAGCGACCACAGCGCAGGAGATGGTGCCCGACCTCTGGGAACCATAGTGCGCCAGCCGATCTTCATGATCGCGGTGCTCGGCGGTGCCGTCGGTTTCGGGATCATGGCGCTGATCATGACCGCGACACCGCTGAGCATGCACTTCCTGGACGGGCACACCGTGGAACAAACCGCGTGGGTCATCCAGGGGCACTCGCTGGCCATGTATGTACCATCACTGTTCAGCGGCTGGCTCGTGGCCCGCTTCGGGGCCTTCCGCATGCTGGCCCTGGGCGCGCTGCTGGAAGCAGCCTGCGTGGCCTTTGCCCTGAGCGGGCACGAGGTGATGCATTACGCCTGGGCGCTGATTGCCCTCGGCGTCGGCTGGAACCTGATGTTCGTCGCGAGTACGACGCTGCTGATCGGCACCTACCGGCCTGCCGAACGGTTCCGCGTGCAGGCGCTAAACGACTTTTGCATGTTCGCCGTGATGGCCGTTGCATCCCTGCTGGCCGGCGTGCTGATCAACACTGCGGGCTGGGCCTGGATGAACCTGCTGGCCCTGGCACCGCTGATCCTGGTGCTGGCCGGCACAGCGTTGATGGCCCGGCGGATCGCTACGGAAAGCCCGGCCGTCAGCCGCTGAATCAGCTGCCGCCGTAGCTTTGGCCTGGCCCGTCGCAGACCCCTGCTGGGTGGCGGGAGTAGAATCGGACTAACGGCGGGGGGCAACCATGTTTTCGAATTTGCGCGCGAAGGATTCTCATCGGGTAACTGCCTTCAGCGTCTGGGCAATTTGCCTGGTCTTTGTTTGGAGCCCTGGCATCGCTGGCCAGCACCATGAGCAACAGGGGCATGCCCACCACAACATGACGGAGGAGCAGTTCACCGAACTGCGCGCAAAGGTACCCCTGTACCAGGAGTTCACCGACGAACAGATCGTGCAGAACATGGGCCGCATGGGGCCGAACTTCGAGGTCTACCTGAGCGATTCGGCGCTGGTCGGCAGCGTTGGCGTGCTGGCCCTCGGCCACGGCTACGAACCGAGTGGCAACGAAGCGTTCAAGAAAGCCTACGTGCCAACCGCCGGGCAACATCCCACGGCCGTCGCTTTCGGGATGGCCATGATGACCTCCAGCCACATCCAGGCTGCCGTGGACGAACTCACGGACGCCGGTGCCGACACGCTGCTGATCATGCCCATCACCACGCTAAAGTCCGGCGGACTGATCGGGCAGTGGCGCTACATCTTTGGGCTGCGCGACGATGCGCCGTGGATGTCGGTGCCCCGCGTGCAGACCGACGCGCGCGTCGTGTTCGGGCCCACGCCAACCACGGATCCGATTATTTCGGCGATCCTGCTGGATTACGCCATTCAGCTCAGTCGCGATCCTGCCAAAGAAGTCGTCGCGCTGGTGGCCCATGGACCGGATAACGCGGAGCGGAATGCAGAAGAACTGGCCATCCTGAAACAGCACGCTGCAGTGATACGCGAGGGGCGGCAATTTGCAGAGGTGCGCGGTTTCACGCTACAGGACGATGCGCCCACGGCCGTTCGTGAGTCCAATATCCGGCGCATACGCGAATGGGTTGTAGTGGCGACGGAGACGGGTCACCGCGTGATCGTGCTGACGACACTGCCGGTGAAAGGCAGCGTGCACAAGAAGATTCGCCGGGACCTGGACGGCCTGGATTACGAGCTGGGAGACAGGGGCATCGTCGAACACCCGATGTTCAGCGTTTGGATCGACTCGGTCGTTGCGTCGGCAACGCGCTGAGCCCGAAGCGTAAGCCCCGCGTGAACACAACCGAGGCGACGCCTCCGCGCGCGTCAAGGGTCCTCGGCAACCTCGCGGAGCTGCTTTGATTGCTCTGCCAGTTTCTCGAAATCCGCGTTCTGGCCCCACTGCAGCTTGCGGTCGCTGTACAGACCCACCGTAGTATTCAGGTACTGGTCGCCCTCGATCTGGTCGAGCACAAAAGCGGCAAAATCCGCGAACGTGAGCATGGTCTGTTTCGGCGAGTCGGTGTCTACGGACACCTTCAGGTCTCCGCGGGCCGGCTCTTCCACCAGGAACGGCGGGCGCAGGATCACGTAGTCGAGACCGCTGTCGCGCACCAGCACTTCCATCTCCTGCATGTCGCGGTACAGACGCCGCGCATTCCAGATCCACATGGTGCCGAGTTCGTCACCCGCCGGCTTCTCCGTCGGCAATTCGTTTTCCACGGCCAGGGAACTGGCCACCAGCAGGCGCGTGTCGCCCACCTCCCGCATCGCCTGCATGATATTCGCGGTGCCCACCGTGTAGAGATCCATGAACTCGACCTCCTTCATCGGATCCACGCGCGGGCCCACCATCGAGATCACCACTTCGTCGCCATGCATCGCGGCAGTCAGCGTCGCGACGTCGTAGACGTCACCCTGCACCACCGTCAGCCGCTCGTGCTCGAATTCCAACGCGTCCGGGCGGCGGGCCAGCGCGGTGACCTCGTAGCCCCGCTCCAGGGCCTGCGGGATCAGTTCGGCCGCGCTCCGCGACGTGGCACCGATAATCAGCACGCGATCCGCGGCCTGCGCGGGCGCGTAGAGAACTAGGAGCAGGACACAAAGCAGCGCCTTCGCTGAATGTGGGACTGCAAAGTCAGCTATCCGCATGCTGGGCCTCCACCCAGTTGTTGACGAATGCTACCGTCTTTCGGGATGTACGGATAACCTGCCAGACTCGCGGCATTACACTGATTGAGGAGGGATTCATGGCTAGCCCGAAAACAAGCTTCGCACGATCCGGCTGGGGCCTCGCCGGGGCCCTGCTGCTGGGCGCCGTTGCCGGGTTTGCATTCGCCAAGAGCGAAGACTTCGCGGCAATCCCGCCGGATACGCTGGCGCTGATCGAGAAGGCTGAAGTGGCCTTTATCGACCAGGATGCGGCTGCGGTCGCGCCGTACCTGGCCGAAGACTACGCGTGGTATCAGGTCAATGACGAGGGGCCGAAGCTGATGATCCGGGGGCGCGATCAGACCGTCGCGCTGCTGGAAGGCTTTTTCGGTAACAACGACTGGAGCGATTCGGACGTGCAGCGTCTCGGCATGCTCGACAATATCCTGGTGCAGGTGGAGATCGATCACTTCGGCGAGGGTGAGACCCGGCGCACGATCCGGTCGCTGAACATCTACGAGTTCAAGGACGGCCTTCGCTGGCGCGAATGGAAGTTCTACCCCGCCGCAACGGAATAGCGCTGCCGGCAAGCCTTATAACCAGGAGCAAGATCATGGCGGACGAAAGAGAACTGGAACTGAACCGGGAAACGGTTCGCTTCATTATCGACAAGGCGCACGAATTCCACGTGAAGGAAGCCGTGACGATTCCGGAAGAATCCCTGAGCCCGTCGGATGACTGGGGCCGGCAGGCACTGGCCGCCCACGGCGACGACCCGAGCTACCAGGAGCTGCACTCGACCATCAACGACCTGGAACCAGACCAGCAGGTCTCGCTGGTGGCCCTGATGTGGGTGGGCCGCGGCGATTTCAGCCTCGACGAATGGGATGACGCGATCGAACGGGCGAAAGATGCGTGGAACAAGCGTACCGCGGAATACCTGATCGGCACGCCACTGGTAGCCGACTACCTGGCCGAGGGCCTGGAACAGTTCCCGGACGCTGAGAGCTGAACGCGGCCGCCGCGCGAGGCTACGCCTGCGAGACCACGTAACTGACGATATCGGTGGACGTGACGATCCCCACCAGTTCCCCGTCGTCTTTCACGACCGGCACCGCGTGCAGCGCCCCGGTTGCCAGCACATCGGCCGCGTCGCGAATGGTGCTGTTGCTGGGAATGGTGACCACCGAGGTCTGCATGACCTGCTCAATGCTGAAGTGCTCGTCCAGGTAGTCGTCCACGTCCACGTGGGTGTCCCGCGGCGCGAAACCGAATTCGAGCAGATCCGTCGTACTGACGATGCCCACCAGCAGCTGGCCGTCCAGCACCGGCAAGTGGTGCATGCGGCCGTCAGCCAGCGCCGCGCGGACGTCGCTGATCTTGTCGCTCAACTGCACCGCGCGTGGATGCGGCGTCATGACTTCTTTCACCGGGAGATCGACGTTCATCGGCGCTGTCTCGCTGTTGCCATACACGGCAGCCTCGCACACCGATCGCTGAATTGCCTATCGGTAAAAGGACCTACCCGGCCCGCGTGAACCGGCCTGAAAAACCAGCGTGCATGGGGCCTCAGGCCGGGTTCCTGGCAGTCACGATCCACGCGCTGCTACGCATCTGCACACCGGCTGCCGTCTGGTGGCTTTGAAACACGCCGCGCACCGCGGCCGTGACCTTGCGGGTAATCGTCTCGTCGTTGGCCTCGCGCAGCAGCGCACCGGCGGGGCCCATCTGCATCAGGTAATTCACCGCCGTAGCAACATCCGGCCACGACATGTCGTGGTCCACTTCTTCATGGCCGACAGCGGCAAAGCCTGCCTGCTCGAGAATGCCGCGGGTTCGCTCCCGGTCGGCAAAGGCGAAGGGGCCCGGGGCTTCCGGATCGGGCGGTTCCGGCGGCGGCAGTATCTCGAAAGCCGCGGCGGCGGGCGCCGCGAGCCACGGGTTCTCGTCCATGGCCCGCCAGCACATGAACGTGCTCCACGCGCCGGGCCTGAGACTGCGCCGCAGGTTCCTGAAGGCCGCCACCGGGTCGTCGAAGAACATCACACCGAAGCGGGAAAACATCAGGTCGAAGCGCGCCTCGCCCAGGTCGGCGGTGGTGGCATCGGCCAGCTCGAACTGCACGTTGTCGGCCGCGGCGGCCCGGTCGCGGGCAACGGCAAGAATCGGTGCCGACACATCCACGCCCACCACCTGGCCGCCCGGCCCGACCACCCCGGCCAGATCGAGGCTCGTGCGCCCGCCCCCGCAGCCTACGTCGAGAACCTTTTGTCCCGGCCGAGGTGCCGCGCGATCCAGCACCCGCCGGCTCAGCGGCTCCAGCAAGGCCTCGGTGGCCTCGATATTGGCGACCCAGTTCCGGCCGCCGTCTTCATTCCAGTATTCCGTGTTGTTCTGCATGGCTTTGCGCTCTCCTCCGGGCCATGGTTTCAGGAAAGGCCCGCGCGGACAAGGCGGCGCGAATAATGCTCCCGGAACAGGCCGAGCAGGCGTACGATCGACAGGGCTCGAAAGGCCTTCGAACGACAGACCGGCCGATAACAACGACACCGTGTTTCACGACGCCACGCAGCGCTGGTTCCAGGACAACTTCCGTGCGCCCACGGAGGTCCAGCGGCGCGGGTGGGAGAGCATCCGGCGCGGCCACCACTCACTGCTCGTTGCGCCTACCGGCAGCGGCAAGACCCTGGCTGCGTTTCTCGCCGGCATCGATTCACTGGGCCAGCTGCCGGCCGATGCACCGCCCGGCGTGCGGGTGCTGTACATCTCGCCGCTGAAAGCGCTGGTCTACGACATCGAGCGCAACCTGCGCGCACCGCTGTTGGGCATCACCCGGGTCGCGAACGAACTCGGCACGGATTTTCGCCTGGTCACCGTGGCGGTGCGCACCGGCGACACGCCGCAGCGCGAGCGCCGGCGCATGGCGCGCGAACCGGCGGACATCCTGGTCACGACGCCGGAATCGCTGTTCCTGATACTCGGCTCGAAAGCCGCCGAGACCTTGAGAACGGTGCACACGGTCATCGTGGACGAGATCCACGCGCTGGCGCCGACCAAGCGCGGCGCCCACCTGGCCTTGTCCCTGGAACGTCTCGCGGCAATCACGGCCACCGAACCGCAGCGCATCGGGCTGTCCGCCACCGTGCGCCCGCTGGACGCGGTGGCCCGTTTTCTCGGCGGTCAGCGGGAAGTGCACACCATCGATGCATCGACAGCGCCGGCGATCGATCTCACAGTCACGGTCACGGTGCCGGACATGCAGCGACCCGCACCGGACGAACAGCCGGTCACGTCTGGACCCGGCGAAGTTCAATCACGCGAAGTCGGCACACCACAGGCCGAGCGCGGCATCTGGCCGGCCATCTATCCGGAACTGCTGGCCCGCATACACGCGAACCGGTCGACGATAATCTTCGTGAACAGCCGGGGCCTGTGCGAACGCCTGGCCCTGAAGCTGAACGAGCTGGCGGACGAGCCGCTGGTGCGCGCGCATCACGGCAGCGTGTCGCACGAAAAACGCGCGGAGATCGAAGAGAGCCTGAAGGCGGGCACGCTGCGCGGCATCGTCGCCACCAGTTCCCTGGAGCTCGGCATCGACATGGGGGCGGTGGACGAGGTGCTGCTGGTGGAATCCCCCGGTTCCGTGGCCCGGGGCCTGCAGCGCGTGGGCCGAGCCGGGCACCAGGTGGGGGCCGTCAGCGGCGGGCGCATCTACCCGAAATTCCGCGGCGACCTGCTGGAATGCGCGGTGGTGGCCGGGCGCATGCTGGAGGGGGAGCTTGAATCCATTGCGGTGCCGGCTAACCCGCTGGATGTGCTGGCCCAGCAAATTGTCGCGATCTGCGTCGAAAAGCCGGTTAAAGTTGCCGATATAGAGAGCATTGTCCAGAAAGCCGATCCCTACCGGCAGCTCAGCCGGGCGGCGCTCGAGGCCGTGCTCGACATGCTGAGCGGGCGCTATCCGTCGTCGGACTTCGCCGACCTGAAGCCGCTGCTCGCCTGGGACCGCAGCGAAGACGAGATCTCTGCCCGCCGCGGCGCGGCCATGGTCACGCGGCTGAACGCCGGCACGATCCCGGACCGCGGCAACTACGCCCTGCACCTCGGCGAAGACGGCCCGCGGGTCGGCGAGCTCGACGAAGAAATGGTCTTCGAAACGCGGCCGGGCGACCTGGTGATGCTCGGTGCCAGCACCTGGAGGGTGGAGAGCATCACGCGAGACCGTGTCATCGTCTCGCCGGCGCCCGGCGAGCCGGGCCGGCTGCCCTTCTGGCACGGCGACGGCCCGGGCCGGCCGCTGGAACTCGGCCAGGCCATCGGCGCTTTCGTGCATCGAGTGGGGCGCATGGGGCAGGCGCGCGCCGCCGCGTGGCTCCAGGCCAATACGCCGCTGGACGAATTCGCCGCGCAGAACCTCGCCGCCTACATCGCCCAGCAAAAACAGCACACCGGTACCTTGCCCACCGACCGCGCGATTACCGTGGAGCGATTCCGCGACGAACTGGGCGACTGGCGCGTGTGCATACTGACGCCCTTCGGCGCCCGCATCCACGCACCTTGGGCCATCGCGTTGCAACAGCGCCTGGGCGAACAGACGGGCTTCGACATCCAGGTGATGTACACGGACGACGGCATCGTGCTGCGCTTTGCGGACGTCGAGGAACTGCCGCCACTGGAAACGCTGTTGCCAGACCCGGACGACGTCGAGGAACTGGTGACGGCGCAGCTGGCCGGCACCGCGCTGTTTGCCGGCCTGTTTCGCGAGAACGCGGTGCGGTCACTGCTACTGCGCAGGCGCGCGCCGGGCCAGCGTTCACCGCTGTGGGCACAGCGGCTGAAGGCGCAGACCCTGCTGGCCACCGTGCGCCAGTACCCGAGTTTCCCGGTTGTTGTGGAAACCTACCGCCACGCACTGGCCGACGTATTCGACCTGCCTGGCCTGCGGCAACTGCTGGCTGATATTCGCAGCCGTGCAGTCGCCGTGGATGAAGTGGAAACCCACTCCGCGTCACCTTTCGCGCGCTCGCTCGTCTTCGCCTACGTCGCGGCCTACCTGTACGAACAGGACTCACCGCTGGCGGAGCGCAAGGCCCAGGCGCTGACGCTGGATCGCGCGCTGCTGGCCGAACTGCTCGGCCAGGCAGAGCTGCGCGAGCTGATCGACGCCGACGTCCTGGCGGAACTGGAAAGTGAACTGCAGCAGCTCAGCGACGACTACCGGGCCCGCGATGCGAATGAACTGCACGACGTACTGCGCCGTCTCGGCGACCTGACACCAGACGAACTCGCGGCGCGCGCCGTGAAGGCACCAGGCGAGTGGCTCGAGGAACTGGAGCGGCAACGCCGCGCGGTCCTCGTGACTGTGGCCGGCGAACAGCGCTGGATCGCGGCCGAAGATGCCGGGCTGAATCGCGACGCGCTGGGCGTGGCGAGCCCGGCTGGCCTGCCGGACTCCTTCCTGCAGCCGGTGGAAGACGCCCTGGAGATGCTCCTGAAGAGATATGCGCGGCATCACGGTCCGTTCCTGACCCAACAAGTCGCGGCTCGTTACGAACTACGCGCGGCGCAGGTCGAGCCTGCACTGCGTGAGCTGGAATCAACCGGGGCCATCGTGCGCGGCGAGATCCGGCCCGGCGGCGCGGAACTCGACTGGTGTGATGCCGAGGTGCTGCGGCGCCTGAAACGCCGCACGCTGGCCAGGCTGCGCGACGCTGTAGCGCCGGTGGATACACCAACGCTCGCGCTATTCCTGCCTGCATGGCAGGGCATCGGCGACGAGCGGCAGGGCGCTGAACGCGTTGCCGAAGTCGTTGCCCAGCTGCAGGGGCTCGCGCTGCCGTGGACCCTTTGGAGCACCGTGGTTCTGCCACGCCGCGTGCCCGGTTTCCAACTCGACATGCTGGATATGCTCGCGGCCTCCGGCACAGTGGTCTGGGTCGGACGCGGCGCCAGCGGGCCGCGCGACGGCCGGGTTGCGCTGTATACACGTCGCCAGGTGCGCGAGCTGCTCGCAGTCAACCGCGACTATGAACCACCGGCCGAACTGCACGCGGAAATCCTGCGTTGCCTTGAAGCCCAAGGCGCGTCCTTCCTTATGGAAATCGAGGATGCAGTGACGGATACCACTGGCAAAGAATTGCGCGAAGCCCTTTGGGACCTGGTCTGGGCCGGGCAGATTACCAACGACACCTTTGCGCCACTGCGCGCGCTCGGTCGCACGCCGGCGCGCCGCTCACGCCGGCGCGCACAGGCAACTTTCGCCGGCGGCCGGTGGTCATTGGTATCCAGCCTGGTGACCGAAGCGCCGAACCCTACGGCCCAGGCTGTCGCGCGGGTGAACGTGATGCTGGACCGTTACGGTGTAGTCAGCCGTGAGTGCGCGGCAGCGGAAGATATCCCGGGAGGCTTCGCGCCTCTCTATAAAGTGCTGAAGGAAATGGAAGACCAGGGCCGCGTGCGGCGCGGTTATTTTGTCGAGGGTCTGTCCGGCGCGCAGTTCGCCCACGTGGGCGCGGTGGACCGGCTGCGCGCGTGCCGGCAAGATGCGGAGGAGCGCGACCGGCCGGTGACGCTGGACGACATCGTGATCCTGCCGGTCATGGACCCGGCGAATCCTTATGGCGCGCTCACTGCATGGCCGGACACGGCCGATCCTGAACATGCCAGGCCGCGGCGCATCGCCGGCTCATGGGTGCTGCTCGCGCGCGGGCGGCCGGTCCTTTATGTCGCGCAACGCGGCCGCAGCGTGCTCAGTTTTCCGGCCAGCATTCGCGACGCCGCGGGCGCGCTGCCCGCGGCGCTGACCGCCTTGCGGCACCTGCCACGTGCAGGTCGGCGCGGCGCGCTGGTGATCGACAAGATCGACGGCAAAGCGGCGGCGGAATCAGCCCTGCTCGGCGCATTCTGCGACGCCGGTTACCAGCTCGACTATCGCGGCCTGATCGACATCCAGCCGCCGGGCGTCCGCGCCATTGGACACAGCTGAGGACGCGCAATGCCTGAAGCCAACCACACCGAAACGGCGCCGCGCAAGATTGCAATTCTTGGTACCGGTGATGCCGCCACCGGCAATGATCAGACACCGGCGCCGATCCTGGCTGCCGCCGGCGACGGTTTCCGGCCGGAACTCGTCGACGTGCCCGGTGCCGTATTTCCTGGCACACCCGCAGCACGCGAAGCATCAGCGCTCGCTTACGTAGCGGCTGGACTCGCGGCAGAACGCGCCGGATACGACGCGCTGTACATCAACACCGTGGGCGATTACGGGCTGCACGCACTGCGCGAGGCCGCAACGGTGCCGGTCACCGGCTCCGGCGAGGGTGCAATTCGACAGGCTGATGATCGGGCATTTTCCATCGTCACCATCTGGCCACCTGCGCTGCGCTTCATCTACGACCACGTGCTGCAAGATGCGGATGCGACAGGCCAGTGTCACAGCATCCATCACCTGTCCCAGGATCACGACCTGGACATGCTGGGCGAGCCCCACGACTTCGTGCAGGAAATGCAGGCGTGCAGCATGACGTCAATGGCCAGGATCGAGGCGGCCTGCCAGGTCGCCCTGGACCAGGAAGGCGCAGATGTCATTGTGCTCGGGTGTACCTGTATGCAGCCGGTCGCCGCCATCCTGCAGGCAGAGGGCATCCCGATCATTGAACCCATGGTCTCCGGCTACCAGAACGCGGAAATCCTGCTAGCCTGAAGAAATCGCGGGCGTCCTGCGTCAACGGGTGGGAGCGAAAAAACAGTGTCTTTTGCCAGGATCATCGGCACCGGCAGTTACCTGCCCGAGAAGGTCTTAACCAACGCCGACCTGGAACGGATGGTGGACACGAGCGACGAATGGATCGTGTCCCGCACCGGGATCCGCGAGCGGCATATCGCTGCCGACGACGAACGCACGAGCGAGCTGGCCGAATACGCCGCGCGGCAGGCGCTGGACATGGCCGGCCTGCAACCGGCAGATATCGACCTGATCATCGTCGCCACGACCACACCGGACCAGGTTTTCCCGAGCGTGGGCTGCCTGCTGCAGGACCGCCTGGACATTCACAACGGCGGCCCGGCATTTGACGTGCAGGCGGCCTGCGCCGGCTTCGTTTACGCGCTGGATGTCGCCAATCGCTTTTTCTGCACCGACGGCGCGCAGCGAGCGCTGGTGGTGGGCGCCGAGACCTTCAGTCGAATTATCGACTGGAACGATCGCGATACCTGCATCCTGTTTGGTGACGGTGCTGGCGCGGTCGTGCTGGAAGCATCTGCCGAGCCCGGCATCATCGCCACGCATTTACATGCGGAGGGCAAGTACCACGAGCTCCTGAACGTGCCCGCCGGCGTCTCGGCCGGCTATTCACAGATTCTCGAGGGCGAGGCGTACACGCGCATGCAGGGCAGCGAAGTATTCAAGTGGGCCGTGAAGGCGCTCGGCGATATCGTCGAGGAGACGCTCGAAGAGAACGGCTTCAGCAAGCAGGATATCGACTGGCTGGTGCCACACCAGGCGAATATCCGCATCATCAAGGCCACGGCGAAGAAGCTCGGTCTGCCGATGGAGCAGGTCGTGGTCACGGTGGACCGGCATGGCAACACGTCCGCTGCATCGATCCCGCTCGCTGTCGACGAAGCCGTCCGCGATGGCCGCATCCAGCGCGGGCACACGGTAATCATGGAAGGCTTCGGCGGCGGCTTCGCGTGGGGTTCAGCCCTGATGATTTACTGATCGGCAGGTCCGGCAATCAAACCGCCTCGAAGCTACCGCCCTTTTCCACGCAGTCTCCTTCCGTGGTGATGATGAAGCCCTCGCCCTTACAGGCATTTTGTCCCGCGCACTGGCTGCCCGCCGTCTTGCAGGCGCTCTGGCCCTTGCAGGCATTGCCGCCGATGCACTTGCCGTTGGTCCCGTCCCCGCCGTGCGCGTGACCCTCGCCGTCGTCGGAGTGCGCGGCAGCGGTTAGCGGCACAGCAGCAAACAGCCCGGCAGCCACCGCTGCCAGCGCGATCCCTCTAGCCCGACTCGTATCTGTCATGAACTGCTCCTGGGTAACGGCGAGGGCCCCTGCGTGGAGTACGGATACCAGCGCAGGGTAAACCCGCATTCGACTTCGATGTGGGGCTCATTATAAAAAGGTAATCTGGCAAATATGCAAACGGCGCCCCGAGAGGCGCACCGCAGCTCGAAGGTACGAGTCACTCCAGAGGCAGCTCAGACCATGCACCATAAATTATCCGCTCTTATCCTCAGTCTCGCCCTGATGCTTGCCGTGTCGGGCACCACTTGGGCGCACGGCGATATCCCAAGGACCGCGGAGCCTTCCGACGCCGAAGCGCGGCTGTTCGTGGCAGACGCAACCAACGGCGACCTGATCTCGCTGGACTTGCCGACAGGCGACATGGTCAGTCGCCTGTCGACACCACGCTACATCATGAGCCTCGCACTGAGTTCCGATGAGCAACACCTGTTCACGATGCGCGGGCGCAGCACGTACAGGGACTTCATTACCGTGGTGCACACGGGACTGGATGCCGAAGAAGGCAGGTTCTACCCGCCTTACGTGGCACGGACCATCCCGGTGGACACACCCGGACCCGGGTGGGAAAACCGCATGCTCACGGTGGGCGGGAAGGACGCCCTGATGATGGAGGGTACCGGCGAATTCGTCATCCTGAACGACAATGCGTTTACCGGCTTGGCACCAGTCAGCGTGCGCACCTTCAAGCTGGGTGCCCCGGACCACTATTTCTACCTGGAGGAGGGCGAGAATCTCTACGTGGGACACCTGCGCAAGGGCTTCGTCCAGGTCATCAACAGCAAGACGGGCGAAGAAGTCACCAGGATCGAGGGTTGCCCGCTCAATCACGGCAAGGGCAAGGACGAGGTCTCGGGCCGGCTATTCTATGCCTGCATGCGCGACGTCATGGTGATCGGCACGCGCGGCGACGAGCAAAACCAGGTGGTTGGACGCATTCCGTACCCGGAAAACCAGCGGATAGGCGCCTTCATCGAAGGGGCTGGCCGAATCCTGTGGGGCTACACCGAGGGCATCCTGCCGATCATGTATCGCTTCGATCCGGCCGTCGAGCCCTACCAGTTCGAAGTGGTGACGCTGGGTGCCTCGATCCGGCAGTGGGCCACCGAGGGCGGCAAGTATTTCCTGAGCCTGACGCGCGGCGGGGTGCTGCAGATTCGTGACGGCGGCACCGGCGAACTGCTGCGCACCGCCCAGGTCTCCAAGCCGTTTGCCAAGGACTATCACGAGCACGTGGGCAGGGCGATCCTGCCGGACATCAAGTCCATGCACGGCGACGCCTACGTGAGCCTGCCCCACGAGGGACGCATTGCGGTGGTGGACCTGGAGACTGCCGAGATCAAGCGCTACTTCGACGTCGGTGGTGAGCCGACCCGCATCGTGCTGGTTGAACCCGCGGCGGCCGCCGCCCGCGCGGCCGCGATGAGCGCAACCCAGTAGCCCGGATTGGGGGGGAGCTGCAATGAATAACGTGACGAATGCTCGAGTGCGCGGACATCTCCTGGGCAGACTCCGGCTATGGCGCACGGTCGCGATAGGCGGCCTCGCGGCCCTGGCAGCGGCCTGCGGGCAGGATGCACCGCCAGCAACGGAGGCGACCTCGACGGCGCCAGCCGCAACGGAAGCGCCTGCCGTTGCGGACCGGCTCACGGTCTACACCGTCAACTATCCGCTTGCCTATTTCGCCACGCGCATCGGCGGCGATCGGGTCGAAGTCGTGTTTCCGGCCCCGCCGGACGGCGACCCCGCGGCCTGGGCGCCGGAGGGCCAGGATATCGCGGCCTTCCAGAAGGCGGATGTCATCCTGCTGAACGGAGCGGGCTATGCGGGCTGGACCAGGCTGGTCTCGCTGCCGGAAGACCGCCTGGTCAATACGTCGGAGAGTTTCGCCGACCGCTACGTCATGGCGGAGGACGAGGCAACGCACAGCCACGGCCCGGACGGGGAGCACAGCCACGAAGGCCAGATTGCGTTCACGACCTGGCTGGATCCGCAGCTCGCGATCGCCCAGGCGGCGGCCATTCGTGATGCGCTGAGCGCCAGGCAGCCCGATGCGGCGGCCGAGTTCGCGGCCGGTTTCGAGTCCCTGCAGGCCGACCTCCAGGCGCTGGACCAGGATCTCACCGCGTTGTTCGAGCAGCTGGGCGATACGCCGGTGGTGTTCTCGCACCCGGTTTACCAGTACCTGCAGCGTCGTTACGACATCAACGGCATCTCGGTGCACTGGGAGCCGGACGAGATGCCGGGCGACGAGCAGGTGATGGACCTGGCGAACAAGCTCCTGCGCCACCCGGCACAGATGATGATCTGGGAGGGCGAACCGATGCCCGACAGCGTGGAGGCATTGGCTGCGATGGACATCGACAGCGTCGCGCTGGATCCCTGCGGTAACCGGCCGGACACGGGCGATTACCTGGCCGTTATGCGGCAGAACGTTGCCAACCTGCGGGCCGCGATTTCTGCCCCAGGGCAGGGCTAGCCGTTCAATTTTCGACAGCTTTACTGATCAAAACGGGAGCTCGATCACAATGCAAAACTATGTCGTGCAGGTCTCCGCCAAGCCGGGCCATGAAGAAGAAGTGACGAAGTTCTACCAGGATCTCGAACCGCTGCTGAAAGAGGCGAAGGGTTTTCGAGGCCGCCAGATGTTGCGCGGGCAAATGGGCACTATGGCTGCGGCGGTTAAAGCCAGGCTCAGCAAGGAGGAGCTGGCCAAACACGCGGAACCGCCCCACGAACACCCCGGCACGCAGTTCGTGATCATCGAAACCTGGGACAGCATTGACGACCGGATGCAGTTCTCCATGAACGTGCAGGCGGCACGCACTAAAGAGCTCATTCCGCACCTGCTGCCCGATCACAGCCACGAATTCTTCGAGGATATCTCGCTCGATTGACATCCGGGCAGACGCCCGGACCGCGCGCACCTGCGCCGAATCCGGGGGTCGACCGCTCTACTGCCCCGGCTGAGAGATGAATTCTGCAAGCGCCTGCCGGCCATCGCCGAGCCACGGCAGGCCGTGACTGAACAGCAGGTGATCAAACTCATAGCCGTCGATCAGTCTTTCATAAGCGGCCCTCAGTCCCGCTTTCACCCCGGCCGCTTCCTCGCCCATCATCCGATCGGACACAAAGCGCAGCGGCCCATCGCCCCGGCGAACGCAACCATCGCCCAGAACCACGCACCCACCTTCGCGGGCGATGAACAGCGCGCCCTCGTCCGGACACAG
>Ga0265303_10000078_pt1 | contig 41621 bp, 37 predicted proteins | sample Helome_2_FD_192494 | JGI IMG/M metagenome (GOLD analysis project Ga0265303, IMG submission 192494) | Marine sediment microbial communities from subtidal zone of North Sea - Hel_20160317 (Illumina Assembly) | ecosystem: Environmental > Aquatic > Marine > Subtidal zone > Sediment ... | reverse complement strand
TAGTGAAGAGGAAATCATGGCAGAATTCCGGGCCACGCGGGATGAAGTCAAACAGCGTGTTAAAGCCCTGCTGCAAATGAGTTCAGTTAAAATCCAAGGGCAATGAAGTCAGTAATATTCATCATCTCGGTGTTATCTGTTCTATCTGGCTGGCCGGATATTTCTTTCGCGCAGGGCAGCTCCAGAGCCGCCACGCGTACACCCAGTTACACTCAGGACGGTTCAGAATCCTGTCTGCGCTGTCATTCCGGCGAAAAAATGCGTGCGATTGCTGCAAGCCCACATGCAAATCCGGAGATCCAGGGGGCACCGGCACAGGAGTTCGGTTGTGAGTCCTGTCACGGTCCCGGCAGTATTCACATCTCACGGGCGCATGGGGGCAAGGGGTTTCCGCCATTGACCCAGTTCGGCCGGGGGAAAAGTGCATCACCCAGGGAGGAGCAGTTGAGTGCCTGCCTGACTTGCCACGGGGATGACAGCATGGGAGAGCAACAGATAGGGTTCATAGGAAGCGCACATGACAGGCGCACCATCAATTGCTCGACCTGTCATAAAGTGCACGCAGAAACCGACCCGATCAGCGATCAGGATACCCAGACCAAAACCTGTTCCCGCTGCCACAAGCGGCAGCTGGCGGAGCATCCGCGATTTGAGGACAAGAGTATCGATTTCGACGCGTTAAGTTGCTCAACCTGCCACGACGTTCATGTCGCCGCAAAGCTCGAGGACTAAGGGGCATCAATTGAGTCTGCAGATCAAAACCACGAAAGGGCTGGATCTATCCCTGGCCGGTAAGCCGGAGCAGGTGATTCATCCGGGTCCGGAGATTCAACATGTTGCGCTGTGCGGGCGGGATTACGTTGGCTTGAAGCCAAAGTTACTGGTCTCTGAAGGTGAGGCGGTTGGTCGTGGACAACCATTGTTCATTGATAAACGGGATCCATCTGTTAGTTTTTGTTCGCCCGGGCAGGGTATCATCGCCGCCATCAACCGGGGGCCGCGCCGGGTTTTGGATTCCGTTGTCGTAAGGCTGGCAGCATCGGATGCGGAAGATAGTTGTTTCGACCCGCTTTCCAGCACGCAACTGGATGCTCTGGAACGGCCCAGTGTGGCCGAAAGGCTGCAACAGACGGGTTTATGGACAGCATTTCGGACACGGCCATTCAGTCGGGTACCGCAGTCTGACAGCAGTCCGAATTCTATTTTCGTGACAGCAGTCGATACCCGACCGCTTGCGGCTGATCCCGCGGTCGTTGTTCAGGTGGATCCCGAATCATTCATTGCAGGACTCCGGTTACTGCCGTTGTTGACCGCAGGTACAGTCTACCTGTGTACGGACCAGGGTTGGGATGTCGAAATACCGGATCTTGAGCGGGTCAGGCCTGTTTCTTTCTCGGGACCTCATCCCGCGGGCCTGCCTGGTACGCATATGCATCATCTCGAGCCGGTGGCTATTAACCGTGTTGCCTGGCAGATCGACTACCAGGATGTGATGGCCATTGGGAAGTTTTTCACTGACGGCATAGTGCCTGCCTCGCGGGTGGTCGCCCTGGGTGGGGAGTGCCTGGCTAATCCGCGTCTGGTCAATACGCTTTTGGGGGCTTCTACCAATGAATTGCTCGCAGATGGATTCCGAGAGTGTGAGGGCTGCCGGATTTTGTCCGGGTCAGTTCTCGATGGGCGCACCGCCAGTGCTGGCCAGGCTTATCTGGGTCGCTACCACAACCAGGTCTCGGTGATTCGTGAAGGTGGCGACCGCCGCCTGTTTGGCTGGATGAGTAAGCATCGTAAACATCGCTGGTCTACTTCGCAGAATGGCCGTTTTTCCGGGATGATTCCCTTGCCGGTTTTTGAAAAGGTTCTGCCACTCGATATCCTGCCGGCAGCTTTGTTTCGGGCACTATTGGTTAAAGACAGCGACCAGGCGCAGGCCCTGGGATGCCTGGAACTGGACGAGGAAGACCTGGCGCTTTGTGCTTACCTGTGCCCGGCGAAGACAAACTACGGCCAGGCGTTACGAGCCAACCTGGATCAGATCGAGAGGGAGGGCTGATGAAAGACTGGTTTGATGCCCTGGCCCGCCTCCCTGAACGGTTTTGGTGGTCTTCAAATTCGGTAACCCGTTCGGCGCCGCATGTCAGGGACGCCAACAATGTGCAGCGCATGTGGAATTACTTCGTATTCGCCAGTCTGCCTGCATGGCTGATTGGGCTTTGGAGCCTTGGGCATCAGACCAACCTGGCAATCGCAGATTTTCAGCTCGAGGAAATAAGCGGCTGGCGTAGCTGGTTGCTGACTCAGTCGGGGATTGGCTTCGATGCTTCCAGCATCAGTGCCTGTGTCCTGCATGGCCTGCTGTATTTCATTCCCATCTTTGCAGTTGCTCTGGTCGTTGGTGCGTTTTGGGAAGCCTCGTTCGCCGCGCTTCGAAAAAAGCCCGTTGATGAAGGGTTGCTGGCAATTGCATGGCTTTTTGCACTGATGGTGCCGGCCACTGTCCCGATGTACCAGGTGGTCCTTGGCATGACGTTTGGTATCGTGGTGGGCAAGCTGATTTACGGGGGTTCCGGCCGCTACCTGGTGAGTCCTGCCCTGCTGGGCCTGGCTTTCCTGGTTTTCTCATACCCAACCCTGCTGTTCAGTGCAGGAGCCTGGGTGCCCGTGGCCGGATATGATCAGCCTTCAGTGCTGGAACTGGTTACCGATGAAGGCGGGCTAAGCGTGGTGGCCGCAGTCGACTACACTTACTGGCAGCTTTTTATCGGTGATAAACCCGGTGCTGTCGGAGTTGTGTCAACGCTGGGTGCCTTGCTCGGTGCGATCTTCCTGATGCTTACCGGCGTGGCATCCTGGCGGGTCATCCTGGGCAGTGCTGTCGGATTCATCGGTATCGCGCTGATCAGCAATGCGGTGGCGCCCGGTAACGATCTGTTTTCAGTTCCGTGGTACTGGCACATGGTATTGGGCGGTTTTGTATTCGGAACTGTTTTTATTGCAACAGACCCCGTCGCCGGGCCTATGACTAATCCCGGACGATGGGGGTTTGGCATCCTTGTGGGTTCGCTGACCATGGTGATTCGCCTGATCAATCCTTCCTACTATGAAGGCGTTATGTTCGCGATTCTGTTGGCCTGCATGTTTTCGCCATTGATTGATTTTGTCGTTATTGAGTTGAATATTCGCCGTCGCAAGCTGCGTCTGCTGGAGGCGGGGTCATGAATAAGGAATCGCCCCGCAATGCCTTGCTTGTCGTACTGCTCACTGCCCTGGTCTGTTCCGGCCTGGTGTCAGCGGCAGTGGTTGTGCTGAGGCCTATCCAGCTCAACAACCAGATGCTGGATCGTAGCCGCAACATTATGCAGCTGACCGGTTTGTTACCCGGGGATCAGACAGTTGAAGACGATGAGATGCTCGAATTATACAAAAGCCTCGACCGGCGAATCATTGACATTGATGCAGCCGATTTCGAAGATGAAATGGACCCGGACACTTTCAGCAAGCGCCAGGCACTCACAGATCCCGAGCTGAGTGTTGCCATTCCGTCAGACCAGGACCGGGCCAGCCTTGGGCGCCGCAGCCGGTTTGAACCGGTTTACCTGGTCTGGAAGGAGAATACGCTGGACCGGGTCATCCTGCCGGTTCGTGGCAACGGCATGTGGTCCATGCTCTATGGTTATGTTGCGCTTGAACCTGACCTGAATACGATTTCGGGAATGACGTTTTATGAACAGAATGAAACACCGGGCCTTGGTGACCAGATTACCCATACTCACTGGCTGCAGCAGTGGCAGGGGCGCCGGATCTACGATGACGCAGGTAACCCCCGGTTCAGGGTCAGCGAGGGAATGGTTGAGCCGGGCTCGGCATCCGCTGAATTTGAAGTCGATGCCCTGACCGGCGCGACGGTTACCGCAAGTGCCGTAACCGGTCTGATGCATTACTGGTTTGGGGCCCACGGCTACCAGGAATTTCTGCTGGCCTTGCAGGAAAGGCCGCCCGAAAGGCCAGCGGACATACACCCATGAGTTCGATGCAGACACTGACCACGCCACTGGTGAAGGAAAATCCCGTCACGCTGCATGTGCTTGGAATCTGCTCGGCGCTGGCGATCACAAACTCCCTGACCTCTTCATTGATCATGAGCGTGGCACTGACTACAGTGCTGATAATTTCCAACGCGGCCATCAGTGCCGTACGGCAGTACCTGCCTTCCAGTGTGCGTTTATTGGTACAGATCACCATCATTGCATCGGCCGTTACAGTGATCGACCAGTTTCTGTCCGCCTTTATGCCGGAGGCTGCTCGCACACTAAGCGTGTACATCAGCCTGATCGTCACCAATTGCATTGTGCTTGGCCGGGCGGAGGCCTGCGCAATGAAACACGGAATCGGCACCAGTATCCTGGATGCCCTGGGTAACGGCATGGGCTACAGCCTGATCCTGATCGTTGTGGCAACCATTCGGGAACTGCTTGGCAATGGCACTTTGATGGGTTATCGCTTGTTCGAACTGGTGCACGAAGGCGGCTGGTTCCAGGAAAACGCCCTGTTTCTGCTGGCGCCAAGTGCGTTCTTTATCATCGGTTTTCTGGTCTGGGGCATCCGCAGCTGGAAGCCTGAACAGAATGAAAAACCTGACTTTGAACCTATTCCATTGCCCCACCGGGAGGAGCGCTGATGAGTGAGTTCATCGCCATTTTCTTCCGCTCCGTTTTCCTGGAGAACCTCGCGCTGGCGTATTTCCTGGGCATGTGCACGTTCCTGGCGGTTTCCAAGCAAATCAAGACAACACTCGGCCTGGGTGTAGCCGTGATTGTGGTGGAAGGTATCAGTGTGCCGCTCAATAACCTGATCCATAATCTTGTATTGCGGCAGGGGGCACTCGATTGGGCGGGGCTCGGGCAAATGGATTTCAGCTACCTGGGACTGCTCAGTCAAATTGCTGTGATTGCGGCAATGATCCAGATTCTGGAGATTGTTTTGCATCGGTTTTTTCCCGCTCTGTACAACACGCTGGGTATCTATTTGCCTTTGCTGACCGTGAATTGCGCCATCCTGGGAGCATCCCTGTTCATGGTCCAGCGGGACTACAGTTTCACCGAGAGCCTGGCTTATGGTCTTGGGGCCGGGTTTGGCTGGGCGCTTGCTATTGTTGCTCTGGCCGGATTACGCGAGAAGATGAAATACAGCGATATTCCCCAGGGTCTGCAGGGTCTGGGAATTACTTTTATTACTACCGGGCTGATTTCTCTGGCATTCATGGGCATTGCAGGAATTAGTTTCTAGGCGGCGTCATGCAGGAAATTTTCTTCAGCATCATCGTATTCAGCGTCATCCTGTTGCTACTGACCGTGTTGATTCTGTGGGTCCGGGCACGATTGGTGCCTCAGGGCGATGTCACAATCCGGGTAAACGATGAGCTCAATATCAGCACGCCAACGGGCGGAAGACTTATGGGAGCGCTGGCCAGCGGCGGGATATTTGTGCCATCGGCTTGCGGTGGCGGTGGTACCTGTGGGCAGTGCCGCGTGAAAGTACGTGCAGGAGGCGGCTCGCTACTGCCGACTGAAGCATCGCTGATCAACAAGCGGGAGGCAGCAGATGGTGAACGGCTTGCCTGCCAGGTAGCTGTTTCCCAGGATCTCGTGATCACCGTACCGGAAGATGTGTTTGGCGTGCAAAAGTGGCAGTGCACGGTTCGTTCCAACGATAATGTCGCGACATTTATCAAGGAACTGGTAGTGGATCTGCCTGCTGGCGAGACGCTGGATTTCAAGGCAGGCGGGTATATCCAGATCGAATGCGAACCCCATGAACTTGATTATTCTTCGTTCGACATCTCTGAGGAATTCCTTGGAGACTGGATGAAGTACGGCCTGCTGGATATCAGCTCAGTAGTCACCGAGCCGGCCATCCGTGCTTACTCCATGGCCAACTATCCAGAAGAAAATGAAATCGTCATGTTGAACGTGCGCATTGCAACACCTCCGCCCGGGTCTGGCGATAACATCCCCACCGGCATCATGTCTTCATATATTTTTAACCTGAAACCAGGAGATCCAGTGACCATTTCCGGTCCCTACGGCGAATTCCTGGCCAGGGATACAGATGCCGAGATGGTTTTCATCGGCGGTGGTGCCGGCATGGCGCCTATGAGGTCACATATTTTCGACCAGCTCAAACGCCTCAATAGCAACAGGAGAATCAGTTTCTGGTATGGCGCCCGGAGCCTGCGCGAAGCTTTTTACGTGGAGGAATTCAACGAACTGGAAAGAGCGCATGGGAATTTCAAGTGGAACCTGGCCCTGTCTGACCCCCTTCCGGAGGACAACTGGGAGGGCATGGTGGGATTTATCCATGAAGTTTTGTATGAAAACTACCTTAAAGACCACCCTGCGCCGGAAGACTGTGAATACTATATGTGCGGGCCACCGATGATGATAGCGGCCGTGGAAAGGCTGCTGCATGATCTCGGTGTAGAGGAAGAAAACGTGCTGTTTGACGATTTCGGGAATTGATTCGATGACCCTGTTTATTGGAACACTAATAATTGTCGGCCTGTCCTGCCTTGCGATGGGCTTAGGGCAGATCATTGATGGTAAACCCCTGTCCGGTGGCTGTGGCAACAAGCCAAAAGGAGTGCCACGGTGTGAAACGTGCCCCAAACGAAAAATTGCGGGAGATAGCTGATGTTAAGGTCGGTTTTTGTGAGAGACCACATGACAAAAAACCCGGTGACGTTGACCCCGGAAATGGAAATCCTGCAGGCAACACACCTGCTGATTGAAAAGGATATATCCGGGGCGCCAGTTCTGGATAAGCACGGACGGCTGGTGGGTGTTCTGACCGAGCGCGACTGCATGCGTGTTGCGATGCAGGCTGGCTACCATGGCGAACCCGGTGGTTTGGTCAAGGACTTCATGAGCGGAAATCCGCAATGGGTCGGTCCCGAACAGAGTGTGCTGACGCTGGCCGACCTGTTCATCAATGGCCGTTTCCATCGCTATCCCGTGGTCGATAACGGCCGCCTGGTAGGGGTGATCAGTCGCCGCGACGTGATGCGTGCTATGGGGAAATATTTTCCTGCAAAACCCCAGTAAGCCAGGACGGCATCGAGTCTCCGCTCGCCCATTCAAACTCGTATTCGGGATGCTCGAACAGCAGGTGCTGCAACAGTTTGCCTGGATGCCACAGGGTCGGAACCTGTCCGAGGTAGCTACCCCACATGCTGAAGGTCGAACCGGATGCAATCAACAGTCTGCTGCGTGACAGGCCGAACATGTCGCCCAGACCCGAACCGTAATCAACACGCCTGACCTGTGGCAGGGCAAGCAGGTCCCTGAGCTCTTCTTCGGTCCCGTCTGAAAATACAAAGGCAGGGATGTCGCGACCGGCTTCGCTGCGGACTGCCTCAAGTGCGTCGATGTACCACTGCAGCGGCAACAGGCTGTTGTGGGACGCGCGTAGTTCTTCATCGTTGCTTCTTTGGATGAAATCCCCGCGCCGGACATGAATGCCGATGGGGGCGGGGTCCGGTTCGGAAAACGCCGCCAGGTGAGCAGGCCGGGTTATTCGCTTCAATTCGTTATAGACCAGTTCATGGTCCTGCAAAAAAGGCGCGAAAAAACCGTCCATGCCGCGAAACTCGACCACAGTACCGGGCGCCACGGAGCTGCTGGCGGCTTCTTGCTCCCCGATCCGCCGGTAGCGGGCAAGGCACCAGGGTTTACGCCAGCCGTTAACATAACGCTTATTGGCTGTGAACAGGTCGGAATAGGTGCGATGATCGTACGGGTTGACCCGCCAGTTTTTGGGCTTGAACGATTGCCAGGTCGGCCACACCATGCGCCAGCCATGCCGTTCCGACTCCGCCAGGCAACGCGCCCAGGTGAGCATCAGGTTGCCCAGACCGTTGCCGCCAAGGCGGACAAACAGCAGGTCTGTCGTCGACAGCCGCGGAAAAGCATAGATGGGTGGTTGCTTCCGGTCTTTCATAGCGTCTACCATCGTTCCAGTCTTTTCATTCTAATCGCAACATGACGCAAACGCTTTCACGTAAAACACTGTTTCGCTGGGCAGGCTGGTTTGCTTTGGCCAACTCGGTGGTGTTCGGGCTGGTCAGCCTGCGGTATTTTGGAGGAAACCTGCCGGCCGACACGACCCTGTCCGTTATTTACCTGGTCGCCGTGTATGTCGGGCATCACGTGATGCTGACGACGGTGCCGCTGATGCTGTTGGCGACGCCCTTGATTGTGTTGTTTCCCAGGCGCCGCGCGCTGACAATCCTGGCGGTCATACTGTTCGCATCGATGATTGCGCTGATGATGCTGGACAGCCTGCTCTGGTCGCAGAGCCGGTTCCATCTCAACACGCTGACCATGAAAATACTGGGCTGGCAAAGCTGGGTGTTTGCCGCCGTGATCTTAGCGGTCGGGTTGTTTTTCGAATCGGTGCTGGCGCGCAGTGTCTGGGGCTGGGTCGAAGCCCGGCCCAGGCGTCACGGTCTGGCGCTGGGCCTGATCTGCGGCCTGATGATCGTGGTCTCGCAGGGCATACACGCCTGGGCTGACGCCAGTTATTACGTTCCAGTAACCAGCCTGGGCCAGCAATTGCCGGTGTACAAGGGTGTCACGGCCAAGTCTTTTATGACCAAAACAGGCCTGGTCGATGTGAAGAAAAGCCGCGAACGCGCTCTGGCGCGACGCATGTCTCAGAGCCTGGATGAGTCTGCCGACCGGCTTTTGAACTATCCGCTCAATCCCCTCCAGTGTCGGCAGGAAGAACCCTTGAACCTGCTGCTGATTGTTGCCGATTCGATGCGGGGCAGCGTTCTGACGCCTGAGCTGGCGCCCAATATCAGCCGCTTTGCCCGGAATCATGCAATGGATTTCCGCAATCATTTCAGCGGTGGCAATTCCTCGCGCATGGGTATGTTCAGCCTGTTTTATGGTTTGCCGCCTGGCTACTGGAGCAGTTTTTCTTCATTGCAGAAACCAACTGTGCTGGTTGACGAATTACAGGCACGGAACTACCAGCTTGGCCTGTTCAGCAGCGCGACCATGTACCGTCCCGTGGTGCTGGACCGCACAGCTTTTGCCAATGTGCCAAACCTTCGAATCGTCACCGAGCCGGCATCGGATCCGGCCTGGAAGCGCGACCGCAAGTTGACAGGCGAATGGTTCGACTGGCTGGAGCAGCGTGATCCTCAGCGGCCGTTTTTTGGATTCCTGTTCTACGACGCCACCATGGGCAAGAGTTTTCCACCGGATTACCCGGTCCGCTTCGATCCGCGGGACGATAGCAACGAAGCCCGGTCGTTTTCCGATTATCAAAGTTCCGTTCATTTTGCAGACGGCTTGATTGGCAAGGTTCTGGAAGACCTTCAGAGCCGGGGGCTGCTGGACCACACCGTGGTGGTGATTACCGCGGATCATGGAGAGGAGTTTGGCGAAAGTGATGCAAAGCTCAACAGTCACGGTTCCGGTTACACGCGCCATCAACTGGTAACACCCATGGTGTTGTACTGGCCGGGCAGGGAAGCGGGAAGTGTATTCGAACACCGGACTTCCCATTACGACATCATCCCCACCCTGATGCAGGAGCTGTTCGGATGCGAAAATCCCGCCAGTGACTTCAGTGCAGGCAATAACCTGTTCGAAATGAAGGCATGGGACTGGCTGGTCGCCGGAAGTTACTACAACTACGCTGTGCTCGAGCCGGACCAGATCACGGTCACTTTTCCCAATGGACTTTACGAAGTCCGGGACTGGGAGTACCGGCTTTCTAAAACACCGCAGTTTCGCGGAGATGTGCTCGAGGCCGTGTCAGAACAGAACGCGCGTTACTTCCAGGACTGATCAGCTTAGCCACTCGGCGATACTCACGCCGATAAAGCTGCCAATCGCATTACCCAGTGAGCCGGCCAGGATTCCCGGGATCAGCAGGTCGCGCCAGCCTTTGGCGGATGCGATGGCCGGTGCGCTGGAGGAGCCGCCGATGCAGACGGCCGAGGCCATGATCAGCTCACCCAGTTCGAACTTAAACAACAGCCCCAGTGGCAACAGGATGGCCAGGTGCACGATGATAATGATGGATGCAAAACCAAACAGCACCGGCGCCAACCCGATCAGTTGCCAGATGTCCGCGGTGGCCGCTATGGAAGCCAGAAAGATGAAGATCAGTACATTGCCCGCCTCGAAATGGCCGGACATTCGGCTGACCTGTTTTGGAAACAATGTTCCCACGGCGATGGAAAGCAGCGTGATGACCAGGATGGAATATTCGGGAACACCTGTTGCATTGGCAATGAGTTTACCCAGGGCGGTCAGCAGAAAAGCCGTAGCCAGCGCAGTCAGCAACCCGGGAAGACTCAGGTCTCTGAGATGGTGGATGTCCACGGCCACTCCGTTGTAGAGTGGCCTGGTTTCCTCTACCCGGCCGGACGGGAATCTTCTCGCCAGCCAGGCAACTCCGGGCAGCGCCAGGATAAACAGGAAATGAAGATTGGTGGCGATGTTGTCCGCAGCGACGCTGGCAGCCAGGATGCTGCTGTTCTTGAATCCGGTGACTTCTGCAACCGCTGCGAAATTCAGCGAGCCGCCGATATAAGTAGCGGAGAACACGCCGGCCAGTTCTGCTTCTGCATCACCGAGATCCAGCAGAGAAACGCCCGCAACGGTACCCGTCACCACCGTGGCGCTACCGATCAGGAAAGCGATCAGGACCGGCCCGGACTCAGCCAGTATGCTCCTCAGGTTAGCCCGCAACAGCAACAGCGCGATCGCCAGCGGCACCAGGTACTCCCAGACACTGTCGTAAACGGGCGCAGCCGTTGGAATGATTTTCAGGTTGGAGAGAATGATGGCCAGGGCCATCATGATCATGACACCTGAATATTTACGTCCCCAGGGATAACGCTCGCACCAGAATCCGAAGGCCGCCAGGCCGAAAAGCACGGCCCACAGGGCAAAATCCTGGTCTGGCCGGATTAATGACCCGTCAGAAAACATAGTGGCTACCAGGCCAGGCCATAGTCCTCACCATAGTCACTGGCTCCACCCCACATCGTTCCATTTTCGCGGTCGAACCAGATGGCCGTGATCGGGCTGTAGGTCCGCTCCACAGTTTCCACCTGGTAGTCCATACGGCCGAGTTCGCTACGCACCCACTCGGGAATGAGGTGGGTCAGTTGCAGGCGTCCTGGCTCTGACTTGTGGGCACCGAAGGAGCTTTGCATCTGGTAACTGGTGATGTTGTGGGCCTCAACAGCCTGTTGTACGTTCATGTCGAATTCGACCATGTTGAGAAAAAACTGCAACAGGTTCTGATCCTGCGTGTCGCCGCCCTGCACTGAAAACGCCAGGAAGGGTTTGCCGTCTTTTAATGCCATGCTGGGTGTAAGTGTTGCGCGCGGCCGCTGACCGGGGTGTACGACGTTGAAGGGGTTGAGCCCCTCATCGAGTACGAAACTCTGCATTCGCTGACTCATGCCAATGCCTGTGCGCCCGGCAATAAAGGCCGGGATCCAGCCACCGCTGGGCGTGATCGAGACCACCCAACCCTCGGCGTCAGCCGCCTGGATTGAAGTAGTGCCGGCCAAAAAACTTTCCCGGTCACTCATCAGTGCGGCCTGTTGAAAACCTTCAGCCCCTTCGGCCTCCGCGGCCGGTGGAATGGGGGTCCATTTCTCGAGCAGCTCCAGGTAGGGATTCTTATCGCCCTGGAAAGGGTAAGGGTCACCCGGTTTGACATTCGGGTCATTGCGTTCCCAGTTGATCAATTCACGGCGCGACTGGGCATACGACTTCGACAGCAGCCCATCGATGGGCTCAGCCGGAGGCACGTATGGATCGCCGTAATAAAAATCACGGTCTGCAAAAGACAGGTTCATGGCCTGGTACAGCGTGTGGATATAGCGGGCGCTATTGTAGCCCATGCTTTTCAGATCAATATCCTCGAGGATATTGAGGGCCTGCAACATCACCGGACCCTGCACCCAGTGGGTGAGCTTGTGCACTTCGATGCCTTTGTAATTGGTGGTCACAGGTTCTTCAATATGGACCTGCCAGGAAGCGAGGTCCTCCAGCGTCATCAGACCACCGTATTCAGTTGAGGCGCGGATCATTTCCTGCGCGATATCACCCCGGTAAAATCGATCGTAAGCAGCGTAGATTGCTTCCTTGCGGCTGTTGCCAGCGGCCAGTGCCTTACTCTCGGTGTCCACCAGTTTCTGCAGGGTTGTCAGCAGGTCGGGCTGGGAGAAAATCTCACCCGGGCTGGGTGCTGCGCGTTGCTCGTTGTCGTCTTCATTCAGGTGCGGCAGGAAGACTTCTTTTGAATATGACCATTGCATCAGCACATCCCTGCGCCGCTCCATGTTGTCCGCCTGAGATTGCTCGATCGGGTAGCCTTCGGCCATCTGCATGGCCGGCGCCAGTACGTCGGCCAGGCTCAGCTTTCCATACTCGGCGAGCATCACCATCAAACCGCCAGGTGTTCCGGGTGTCACCGCGGCCAGGGGCCCGTATTCCGGTGGATACACCATGCCTTTTTCGCGGAAAAAGTCCGCGGTTGCGCCAGTAGGCGCCACGCCCAGCGCGTTAATGCCCTTTACTTCGCCGGTATTGGGATTGTAGATCAAGGCCTGGGTTTCTCCACCCCAGCCGAGGGTATCCCACATGGTCGAGGTTGCCGCCAGCATTGCGCAGGCGGCGTCCACCGCATTGCCACCGCGGGAGAATATGAGTCCGCCTGCAGTCGCGGCCAGCGGTTTGCCGGTGATCGCTACCCAGTGTTTTCCATGTAACACTGGCTTGGCCGTTTTTTGTGCGGCAAGCGGGGAGGAAAGGCATAGTGTCGCCAGGCAACAAATGAACGGGGTCAGGGACTGTTTAATAGACATGGATTAATCCTGTAGTTCAGACGGGCAGGTTAACAAACTTTGCCGGTATCGACTAAAGTGAGCATTATGAGTTGGCTTAAGCTAATTTTCGAAGGACAGCAAAAAAATGTCGAGCCCGGCACGGGCCGGGTGGTAGAGGAGTCGAAGGGATGAGAAGGTTTTTGTCCATTGCGTTGTTGGCGATCACGCTACAGGCATGCAGCACGCAGACACAGCCGGACCTGGAACGCCTGTATCAGACCAGCCAGTCTGTTGCGCAGCCGCCGGCTATCCTGATTCATGGTGTGATGGGCTCACGGCTGTCTGAAAAAAGCAGCGGTGAGGAAGTCTGGGTTGGCAGTATCGGCCGCCTGGCGTTTTCCGACTTCTCTGAACTGGCGCTTACCATCGATCCTCAGACGCTCGAACCGCTCAGCTCAAACCTGGAGACCTCGGGGCTGACCGACCAGGTCGCCGGCAGGGACTTCTACGGAAATATCATCGAGGTGCTGGAGACAGCCGGAGGATATGTCCGCGCAACACCAAACGATCAGGCCACGAACAGTGGCCGCGAGTATTACGTCTTCACGTATGACTGGCGACAGGACAATGTCATTAGCGCGGGACAACTGGCTGACCTGATTGAACGTATCCAGGCAAAGCATGGTGATCCTGATCTTCAAGTGGATCTGATCGCGCACAGTATGGGTGGCCTGATCTCACGATACTACCTTCGTTATGGCCGCACCGACGTGTTGAGCGATAATGAGTTTCCCGTGGATTACTCAGGAGCCAGCAACGTCCGGCGGGTGATCCTGCTGGGCACGCCCAGCCTGGGATCGGTCAGTTCCCTGCATGCCTTTATCGAGGGTACGCAAATCGGTTTCAAGAGTATTCCGACCGAGGTGCTGGCAACCATGCCCAGCATCTACCAGCTCTTTCCCCATAGTTTGCATGAGTGGCTGATCACGCCTTCCGGAGATTCCCTTGAAAGGGATATCTTTGATGTTGAAATCTGGCGCCGGTTCCAGTGGTCGATTTTCGATCCGAAAGTGCGGGAAAAAGTGCTGGCCGAGGCAGACAGCGAGGCAGCAGGTGCTGCCAGGCTGGATACGATGGACAAATATTTTGCGAAAAGACTTGAGCGCGCCCGGCGCTTCGTCTGGTCGCTAACCGTTCCTGTCCATGATGCACCTTATAGCCTGATTGTCTTTGGCGGTGATTGCCTGGCAACACCGGCCAGGTTACTGGTAGAGGAAATCGATGGAGTTTCGGAAATTCGTTTGCTGCCGGATCAAGTTAAAACCCGGGCTGCCGGTGTGGATTACGAGCGCTTAATGCTCGAGCCGGGCGACGGTACCGTCACCAAGGCTTCGCTGCTGGCGCGGGAGAGCCTTGACCCCTCCATACAACGTCATAGGTATATCGACTTTCCGCTCAACTACCCCCTGTTTTTGTGTGAGCGGCACGACAAGATGACCGGAAATATCACGTTCCAGGATAATCTTTTACACACATTACTCAGCCCCGATTCGGAGCAGTGAGCACGTCGCGTCAAAAACAAAAAAACCGCCCCGAAAGGCGGTTTTTTTCGGTCGGTCGCAGACCGATCAGAACGTGATACGCGCCGTCACGCCGAATGTACGCGGCTGATTGACCAGGTATCCGACCCGCGCCAGGGTGCCGCGTTCCTGGTCCAGTGCCAGGTACGCCCGCTCGTTGGTAAGGTTGTTGACGTAAACCGCAACGTCGTAGCGCCCGTTGCGGAAACCCAGCCTGGCATTGGCAGTGGTGTAACTGGGCAGTTCGTACTCGAAGCTGAAACAGCACTGGGTGAGCGGCCCGCCAATAGTGCCGCCGCCGCTTTCCTCGAAGGACAGCATGTTGACAGAACCAAACCCTTCGGCGTAATCCCCGAATTGTGTGACGCGGTCGCCGACGAACTGCACGATGCCGTGAATGTAGCTTTCCCAGCCGCTCTCCATGGGAATCACGTAGGTGGCGGACGCCGCGGCCTGGAATTTCGGCACGGAAGGCAGCCGATTGCCATCCTCCAGGCCGGCCAGGATGGAAATCGAGCCGTCCGGTGCCTGGGAAGTGACGGATGAATCCAGCTTGGCATTGATGTAGCTGGCGGTCAGCGCCCAATCGAAACGGTCCGTTTGCTGTGCGGCGAATTCAACCTCGACACCGGCGCTGTGCGCCTTGGGCACGTTGTACACGATACGCGAGGAACAGGTGCCTGCCAGCAACACCGCCTGCAGATCCTTGATGTCCTGGTAGAACACGGCCGTGTTGAACGTAGCGCGGCCATCCATCAGCACCGACTTCAGGCCAAATTCGTAGTTCCACAGTTTCTCGTCGCCAAAACTGTCGAAGCCGCCAAACGTTTCCGCGTCTTCCGGCGTACACAGTGGCAGGTTGAGCGGGTCGTTGAGACCGCCGAGACGGAAACCCTTGGAGATCTGGCCGTTGATGGAGACGTTGTCGTTGATGGCGTAATCGGCAATGACGCGGGGGGCGAAACCGTCAGCCTTGGCGCCACCGGCCGTGGTGCCCGGATCAGCAAAAATGCCGTCGAAAGTCTGCACGCGTTTTTCGTCGAAATCATAGTAACGCAGACCGCCGGTCAGGTCGAAACGGTCGGTCACTGCCCAGGTGGCTTCACCGAAAGCCGCAAACTGCTTGAAATCGTATGCCAGTTGGGACCAGAACAGGCCGTCCTTGGGTGCAATAAAATCACCCATGGTGGGAATGCCGGTCAGCTCTTCGAATCCCGCGACCAGCAGTTCCTGGCCGTAATCGCGATCGAAGTCGCTGTAAAACAGACCGACGACCCAGGTCAGGGTGTCATTACCGCCGTCCAGGCGCAGTTCCTGGGTCCAGCCGCTCACATCGGTGCCGTCATCAAGCGGCGCATTCAGCGTATAGACTTCCTCGTCCAGTCCGATGGTTCCGCCGGTGATACTCGATGTCAGTGCACCGGCGTCACGGCCGGCCACGATTTTGCGGTCGGTGTAGGAGGTAATCGAAGTCAGGTTAAGGTCGTTGCCAAAGCCCCACTCGATCTTCAGGTCGACCAGTTTGAATTCGTCGCTAAACTTCTCTTCAAGCTGCGTGTACTGCTCGTTTTTCCCGAATGAGACGTTGGGCCGGGTGGTGGAGTACTCATTGCCGAGGATGTTATAGAAATCCTCGCGGTTGTAGCCGTCCACTTCGACCTTTTGATAAACGAACCGGGGTGTGATGACCACGTCGTCGTTGGCTTCGAATCGAACCGCAATACGGCCGCCGTATCGCTCGCCGTCGTTAACGTCCTTGTCCAGGCTGCCGTCCGGCTGATGTGAATCGATCCAGCCCGGCAACTTATCGTAATAAGCGGCAATGCGAAGCGCCGAGCGATCACCCAGGGGCGTGTTGTACATGACCTTGCCGTAGCCGCCGGTGCCGCCGTCATCGACCGTGTTGAGGTCCAGTTCAACCGCGCCATAGGAATAATCCAGCTCGGGCTGGTTGGTGATATACCGCACCGTTCCCGAAAGCGACCCGGATCCGAACAGGGTGCCCTGTGGCCCGCGCAACACCTCGACCCGGTTGAGGTCGAAAAGGTCCAGGTCGGGCGTGAACAGCGAGAGCGAAATGACCGATTCGTCCAGGTAAACCCCGACCTGTTCCTTGATGCCCGGCAAATCGCGATCCTGTTTACCGGCTGAAGAACCACGGATGGCGACCACGCTTTGGCCAGGACCCAGGTTTTGCACCGAGAATGACGCGACCGTTTGCGAAATGTCTTCCAGCGAAGTCAGCCCGTTTTGCCGTATCTGGCTTTCCGTCCGTGCGGCCACCGAGATGGGCACGTCTTGCAGCGTCTCTTCGCGTTTTCGGGCGGTAATGGTGATTTCTTCCATCAGGACACTGTCAGCATCGGTCAGGGGGACTTGTTGTGCCTCAGCGTTTTCGATCAGGGCCCCGCTGCCGTACAGTAGAAACACGATCGCGGACAATAGAGTGAATTGGATGCTTTTCATAGTCTCTCCCTCTCATTTTGAGATTGTCACATGGGACTGAGACCTGAATTTGTTCTCAGGACTGCCGGTGTGTTCCACCTGTTTTCAGTCCCAATGGACCACATTCTACGCACCTCCCGGTGAATAGAACAAGATTGATGCATCAATTTGCAGCTTTTACTGGTAGGTTTTTCCCCGGTGCTTCGCATCAATTTACCTTGTCGACTGCGCCGCTTGAATTGTTCTACGTTGAAATACCTCATTTTGCTCGTTCCCATAGTAGTGATTGCAACCCCTGCATCGGCGGAAATCTGAAAGTCTCCTTGGCAATTTCATTGGCATCTCACGTGCAATAATGAGCCACATGTTGAGTGCAAAAAATTTTGCAGCTTTGTTGGCCGTTTTGCTGGGGCTGTTGCCAATTCTGTTGTCTGCGGATAAAGGCCAAAACAGGCCCGAAGAGTCTGCGGTAGCCTCTGATCTTCCGATTGAGGCAATCCCCGAACTGGAAGAGGAAGGGGAAAGATCGGGTTTTCTGAAGAAGATGCCGAAAAACCTGTTGCTCGTTCCCGTTCCGATATCGAGCCCCACGTTTGGGACCGGTCTGATACTCGGCGGCGCCTGGTTTTATTCCCAGACTGAAGAGCAGAAAGAGTCCCAGCCCGCTTCTTTTACCGGTGCTGCCGCGGGGTATACCAGTAACGACAGCTGGTTCGGCGGGGTCATGCAACAGAATTACTGGAAGGAAGGCACCTGGCGCTTCACGGGCGTAGCGGCATACATGGACCTCAAGCTGGACCTGGTCGGGGACGAGTCCGGCAGTTCGGTGGGTTGGTTGGTCAACGGACCGCTATTCCAGGCCCGGATTTCCCGCAGGCTCAGGGGAAACTGGTTCCTGGGAGCGACCGCGAGGTACCTCGACATCACCCAGGCAATCGAGTTTGCCCTGGAAGACAGCGAGTACAATATTTCATCGACTATCAGCGCCGTGGCCCTGGGGCTGAACCTCGATTATGATTCGCGTGACCTGCCGACCAATGCATTCACGGGCCGTTACCTGGAAATGAAGGCCCTGACCAGCCACCAGTCGAACGCGAAAGATGATACCTACCAGTCCTACCATGCCAGGTTCAGGTCCTATCATTCATTGTTGGATTCCCTGGTGCTGGCCTGGGAGGTCAACGGCTGCGCACGTGGCGGGGAAGTACCGCTGTGGGATACCTGCAGGCTGGGTTTGCGCGGATTTTCGGCGACGGACTACCTGGGTAAAAAGTCTCTGTATGCCCAGGCTGAAGTCCGTTGGCGAGTCTACAAGCGCTGGGGGCTGGTCGGGTTTGCCGGGGCAGGGCGCATTTATGACTCCTTTGGAAAAATAGGGGAAGATGACACTATTCCCAGTTACGGCGTGGGCATCCGCTTCATGGTGTTGGAGTCGCAGCGCATCAATGTCCGCGTGGATTATGCGCGCTCAGACAAAGGCAACGAGGCCTGGTACCTGTCGGTCACCGAGGCCTTCTAGAATCGCCAGGTCGCGGAACCCATCCAGGTTTCTGTTGAGATAGCTGCCGCCACGGTCTGCGAGGCGTAGCAACACAGCCGAGCCGTCTGTCGCTACAATAGGGCCCCTATGTATGCTGGGCGTCGTCGAATAATCTCTTTCCTGTTGCTGGCGGCGGTCTTCAGCATCTGCCAGGCTGAAGAATTTGTCCTGGCGGAACCGTTAGGTCACGAGTGGACTAATGAACGTGTTTCGTTTGTGCTCACAGCTGAGACGGCTGCGATGGCGACACAAGGTCAAGTGTTGCTGGGTCCCGATAACGAGGAGGTGCCCTACCAGTTATCCCGCAATCCCGGCCAGGGCGATGCGCGTCTTTTTTTTCAAACCAATCTTGCACCGTATGAAACCCGCAGGTTCCGTTTCGCAGAAAGGAGAGGCGGTCAGCCTGACCTTACCGACCTGAAAGTTCACGAGACTGCTGATGAGCTGCGAGTGGAAAATAAGCTGATCGGCCTCTCCATACGCAAGAAGCTTAAACGTGGGCAGGGCCCGATCTCAGGTATCCGATTGCGCAGCGGTGTGTGGACCGGTGACTCACACTTGGCACGAACCTCCAGGGTGGAGGTTTACACGGCCAGGATCACCGCTCATGGCCCTGTCTTTATCGAAGCTGAGTGCCATGTGCTGTTCGCAGATGGAGGTCACTGGAACATTCGCTTTCGCGTCGAAAACAACGAACCGGTGGTGCTGGTTGAGGAACGCTTCGATGCGCCGGGTGGGGGTGTTTTGCGGGTAAGCCTGGGCGATAGCGAATATCGCCCCTTGCACTGGCTTTACCGTTCAGGCAGCGGTGGAAACCTTGGCAAAGTGTCAACCCAGGCCATCGGTCCTGATGGGCAGTTTACGCTGGAGCCGTGGCTGCATTGGTGGGAATCCGAACTACAGGGTAACTGGTTTGCGCTGTACAGCCCGGAACCCGGCGCCCCCGACATGTTGATGCTCGGCTTACTGCGACCAGGTGTCTGGAAGAATCCGGATTGGCAGGGAAAAGCTGCCGAAGCGCGTATCAAGTTGCAGGCACGGGCAGACAATGGCCGTGTAACTGTCGCGCTACCGCTTGGCGGAGGAGAGCGTCATTGGATGCTCGCGACCCCGGACAAGCAGCAAAGCATCGATGTGCTCTCGCAAAAACAGCGCCGTGTTTCACCACTCCCTCAGCAATACCTGATCAAGCACGGCGACTTTCCCCTCGACGAAGTCAAAGAGTATGTGCTGGAGTGGGGTGGCGAATCCGAACGGCACCCCCGTTTGTATTTTGACCAGGAGTCTTTCAAGTCGCTGCGGGAATTACAAATACCCGATCCCGTTGAACTGGAGCGTTGGGAACGGCGCCAACCCATCGACAAGTACAATATCGAAGGCCCATTGCGTGAATATTTCGCTTCAGGTTCATTGCCGTTGGGCGAGAAGATTGTCGCAACTGTTTCGGTATGGCTGGATTCGGTGGTACTGGACGACCTGCTGAAGCAGGACAGCCGGGTTACTCTGGGTGTGGCGCCTCACGGCCAGGCGGTACTGTTACTACCCACGCTAAACCTGGTCGATGCCGCTCTTGGTGTTGATACGCTCCCGGCGGAGCTGCATCGCCGCATCCTCGCGAGGCTGGCTTTCCTGGCCTATGTCGTCAACAGCGAGCATTACTGGTCACCCGAGCGCGGGTTTGCAGCCAATCCCAATATGACCACCACGGTAGCCCTGTACCAGGTGCTGCTGGCCGCGCTCATTCCCTCGCATCCATTGGCACGGGAATGGGCTGGCCAGGGACTGGACACTTTGTCTTGGCAATTGGAAAACTGGTCCGATGAAGACGGCGGGTGGCTCGAAGCTCCGCATTATGCCGTAGTTGCCTATGATCACTTACTGGCCGCATTCCTCGCGGCCGACCGAGCCGGTTTCGGCAATCGCCTGTACGATGAGCGGATGCGAAGAATCGCGGAATGGCTGGCACGCATTTCGACACCTCCCGATTCCCGCACAGATGGCTTGCGGCACCTTCCGCCCATCGGCAACACCTACTATGGAGAGTCCAGTGGCATATTCTGCATCGTGGCAGGAGTTTGGCAGGAAAAGGACCCCGCCTTCGCAGCTCAGATGCAGTGGATGTGCGAGGAACAGGGTAGCCCCACGCTGGGCCTTGGCTGGAGCTTTCCGTCGATGGCGGGCTACACGGATTTGCTAAAAGCACGCAACCTGGCCGCCCGGCAACCTGCTTATGGCAGCGCCTGGTTCCGGCAAACAGGGGTGGTGCTGCGCAACGGTACAGGCTCAGGCAGGGAAACGTATCTCCACATGATCGCAGGAGAGAATCACGAACACTACGACCATGACTCCGGCAGCATCATCCTGTGGGGAAAAGGACGCCTGCTGGCAGACGACTGGGGTTACATAGGCCGGCATGGGGAAGAGTTTCACAATGTGCTTTCCTCGATGGCGGTCCATGGCACCATGCGGATCACAGAATTCTCTGCCCAGCCTGCGTTGGATTACGTGTCGGGCCAGAAACTGGCCTGGCAGAGACAAATCGGCTTTGCCCGGGACGACGACCCGCTGGGTCCCAATTTCTTCCTGATTCGTGATACTCATCACTTCGGAGTGCGGGCGGAATGGAGGCTCTGGCTGACGACGGACCCAGACGCGGGAGCGGTCCAAATACTCGAAGACCGGGTTTCGGTGTCAGGCGCCGACGATGTCGTTCTCGAGCTTTACTTTTATCAGCACGGCAAACTCGAGATGAAGACGGAAACGGTTTCTCAGGAAATGTCTGTCGGCAGGCGAGACGGAAAAGTCGGACCGATGACACTGACACAGACCGCAATCATCGCGTCTACAAGGAAAACGGGGTCGGTCACAGTGCTGGCTTATCCCAGGCTAAGAACAGAACCGTTGCCGCTGGTCACCTGGCACGCTGACGGACATATCGCTGAAGTGCACTCCACCGCAGGTACGGATTACGTATTTCTGGGGGGGCAGTCGCGCCCGCCTGAGCAGCTATTCAAAATCGAGGATAAAGACCTGTCTTTCCGGGGCAGTTCCGGATCAGTCAGGGTCCGTGGACAACACGTCACGTTGTCACTGGGCGCTGCAGGCCGGATTGATTTTGGCGAATCGTCGCTGGTATCCGAATCCGGCCCCAAGTTTCAGGTGAATTGACCTGTGATTCTTCGAGATGGTTTTCCAAAGATATTGCAGTGCATTAATTTAATTAAAATAATCTTTTATATACAAATAGATATAAATTGTTGCAATGCAGCAATTATTCCAGTATCGTAGACTCTATCCATTGCAAGAATGCAAAAGTAATCACGGAGTGAAACGATGACCCAAATCACAGAGATGTTTAAACCTGAAACCCTTTTCTCCAGCGAAAATCCATTCCTCAAGGCAGCAGCGAAATCTCATCGACTGGTTTTCGAGACTTTCGACCAGGCCGCCCATCTTCAGTTGGCTTTCTACCATGATTTGTTGGGCCTGAACCGCAAGCGTTTCGATTCTTTATATTCCGATGAAACGGCCCAGGAAAGGCTTTCCACCCACCAGGATCTGGCTACCGAATTTGGCAAGCGGACAGCATCCTTGATTGGCGATATGCAGGAAACGGTTGTAAATCTGCAAAGCAGTTTCAGCGAAGCGGCCAACGACTTTGTGCCTGCCAAAGCTGCAGGCAAACCGGCGCCGAAAGCCAAAAAAGCAAAAGCCGCCTGACGGGAGATTTGCTGCATCGATATGACACGCATCATAAAGAAATACGCCAACAGGCGGCTCTACGATACCGGGAGTAGTGCTTACATCACCCTGGGCGATCTTAAAAAACTGATCGTTTCGGGTATTCCGATCGAAGTGCAGGATGCGAAGACCCGGAAGGACATCAGCCGTGATGTCCTTTTGCAGTTAGTCGCAGAGCAGGAATCAATGGGCCGGCCCATCCTGAACGAAGCGATTCTCACCGCATTGATCAGGTTCTATGATCATCCAATGCAAAAGCTGGCTTCAAGTTACATGGAAACCGCGCTGAGTCAATTGCAGGATCAGCGCGCGCAGCTAAGCGAACAGATGCAATCCATATTGGAATCCCCGGCAGATCTGTTCAGTCAGCTCGCCCGGCAAAATATGGATTGGATGAATCAGTTGCAAAAGGCGTTTATGTCGTCCGGCAACCCGCCGGGACAGGACGAATCTTCCCCCCCGGAAGAGTCTCCCTGAATTCCAGCCAGTCAAATTCATGAATCAAACCAGGGAGCGAGTATGAAAACTGAACGATCGATTATTGCCATCACTGGCGCAGGCGGCGGACTCGGCGCCGCTATGGCAAAGCGCCTGGCGGGGCAGGGTGCGCGCCTCGCCCTGATTGATTTCAGCCTGGACGCCCTTGAGAGCATCAAGTCGGAACTGGCATTGCCAGCGGATGACTGCCTGGCGCTGCAGTGTGATGTCAGCCAGGAAGATGCTGTCGACAGGACGTTCGAAGAACTGGCGAAGCACTTCGGTGGTCTCGATGTGCTGATCAATAATGCGGGCATTACGCGTGATGCGCTGATGCTGAAGTTTAAAGACGGTGAACGCCAGGCGAGGATGTCGCTGGAGGCCTGGAACGCCGTGATCAATGTCAACCTGACCGGCGTTTTCCTGTGCGCCCGTGCCGGCGCTGAGCAAATGGCGATTTCAGGAACCGGCGGGCTTATCGTCAATATCTCCAGCATCTCGCGCGCAGGCAACATGGGCCAGAGCAATTATTCAGCGTCCAAGGCCGGAGTGGCCGCCATGGCCGTGACCTGGGCCAAGGAATTTGCCCGCTACGGTATTCGCGTCAATGCGGTATCACCCGGGTTCATCGGCACAGAGATGGTGCGGGCGATGAAGCCGGAGGCGCTGGCCAAGCTGCAGGCCATGATACCCGCCGGCCGTATTGGTGAGCCGGAAGAAATCGCGCACACCATCCAGTACCTGATCGAAAACGATTTCGTCAACGGCCGGAATATCGAAATTGACGGCGGCATGAGGCTTTAGGGCCCGCTAACTATTTTTGCTTGACGTAACTGCCGGGCGCGTCTTCGATCACATCCAGTGCTCCTGCACCCGGTATCCTCGCGGGGATCCTGGGGCCGGATTTACGGTACAGCCACCGGTGCCAGTAGGGCCACCATGAGCCTTCATGGTGCTTTGCGGATTCGATCCAGTTTTCCACGTTTTCAGGCAGTTCCGCATTGGTGTAGTAGTAGTATTTATTCATTTCAGGCGAATTGACCACACCCGCAATGTGACCGGATCCGGCCAGCATGAATGTAACCGGGCCTGAATAGTGACGGGTCGCCTTGTAAACCGACCGGTAGGGTGCGATGTGGTCGTCCATGCTGGATTGCAGGAAAATCGGGATCTCGATTTTTGACAGGTCCACGGGAATACCGTTCAGCGAAATGCTACCCGGTTCAACAAGCCTGTTTTTCAGGTACATCTCACGCAGGTAGTAGCTGTGCATTGCAATGGGCATGCGGGTGGAATCGTTGTTCCAGTAAAGCAGGTCAAATGCCGCGGGTTTTCGTCCAAGCAGGTAGTTGTTGATCACAAAAGACCAGATCAGATCGTTGGAGCGCAGCATGTTAAACGTCATGGCCATGTCTTTGGCATCAAGGTAACCCGTCTTCTCCATCCGTTTGTCCAGGCTGTCCAGCTGATTTTCGTCGACGAAAACCAGCAAATCGCCGGCTTCACTGAAATCGACCTGGGTGGTGAAATAAGTGGCCGAATGGATTCTCTTATCGCCCGTGACCGCCATCTGGGATAACGCGCAGGCGAGCAGGGTGCCGCCAATACAGTAGCCAATAGCGTTGACGTCTTTTTCCCCGGTCGCCGCTTCGATGGCGTCCAGGGTTTTGAAAATGCCTTCGTTCAGATAATCCTCAAACGACTTTTTTGCCAGCCGGGGGTCGGGATTGACCCAAGAGACGATGAACACCGTGTAACCCTTACCAACCGCCCAGCGGATAAAAGAGTTTTTCGGGCTAAGGTCCAGGATGTAGAACTTGTTGATCCATGGAGGGAAGATCACCAGCGGCCGTTTGTAGACCTTGTCGGTCGTTGGCGTGTACTGGATCAACTGCATCATTTCATTCTGGTAGATGACCTTTCCGGGCGTGTTCGCGATATTGCTGCCTATCTCAAACTGGCTTTCATCCACCATGCTGATTTTCAGCTTCCCTTTGCCTTTCACCAGGTCACCGGCCAGATTTTTCATGCCCCTCACCAGGTTGGCTCCCTTGCTGTCAACGGTGGCTTTCAATACCTCGGGATTGCTGAGCGCAAAATTCGACGGTGACAGCGCATCGACCATCTGCCGGGTGAAGAATTCCAGCTTGCGCTGATTCTGCTGATCCAGGCCGGCGTTACCCGCCAGTCCCATCAGGTAGTCCGATGCCAGCAGGTAGCTCTGTTTGAACAGGTCGAATACGATTTGTTCGCTCCAGGCCGGGTTGGTGAAGCGGCGATCACCTTTGCCTGGTGCAATGATTTCCTCGGTTTTCTGCCCTGCAACCCTTTTTACACCGTAGCCCAGCAGCTTGAGTTGGTCGGACGCCAGCTGGATATTCCGGGCCATCAGGTCGCCCGGATTCTTCATGACGCTGCGCCAGAACTTCCAGTATGTCTGGCCCAGTCCTATCGGGTCCAGCTTCGATGGCGAAACCGTCTTGATGATCCTGTCGGTGATCTTGAACATGATGAGTCGTTCCTTGCTTATTTAAAGATTTTGAATCCAATTCGAAACCACGGCCATTTGTGCGCCATTCCGCCAGCGGTAATCGGCGCCCGTATATCCCCACCAGTCCCAGCAGGCGTAGGGATTCAGCGGTCCGGGAACGACTTGTGGAAAGGCCAGCACGATCCCGTTGGCTTCGGCCCATGGCAGGTAGCCGCTTTGTTCGATGAAATCGGTGCCCACCTGGGTTGCAGATTGAGCGCAGCCATGCAGAACCAGGTGGAGCGTGCAGGCTTGCCCGTCATCTGCACAGGCAGCGGGGATAAACAGGTATGCGCTATCACTGAGACCAGCCTCGGCGGCGCCGGGCAGGCTCACTTTCTGCAGTTCCGTGGTGATTTCGGAGGTGGGCGCCTGCAGGCCGGAATAAAGATAATTCAGGATCTCACCGGCCGCGTCGTAATCGCAATCGCCCACGAACGGCGGCAGCATCTCAGTGCAGGCATGGCCCCGCCCCCGGGCCGGGAAATTATGCCCGGCATCCACATCGTTTACCTGGCGTAATTGCCCGCCGGAGATGAATTCGGCGTAGAGCGCACCGGCCGCATTACTTACTTCGGCAGCTACGGTGGTGTCCTGGGTGCCGTGAAAAAGCCAGACCTTGTCATCGGCCAGATTTTCCGGATCTGCGATCTTGTCTTCCCCGGCGGCCTTGCGGATTTCTGCAGCCAGCTCCCCTACCGGTAGTGGACCGTCGGTTTTACCCATGCAACGCGCCATTGCAGTGGCCAGGGATCCCTCCGCGCAACCGAACGGTCCTCCTGCGATGATTCCGGCTCCGGAAAAAAGGTCGGAATAGGCGATGTGCAACTGGGTTGCCATCTGACCGCCAGCCGACACCCCTGACACCGTGATGCGGTTCTCATCTATGTTTGGTGATGATGCCGAAGCGGATGGCGCTGGGTTTGCGGCCAGCAGGAGAGAGGAAAGCAACAGGCTATACATGATTTTGTCTCCGTAGAAAATGATTGATGCCGTCGAGAGCTTGCGGTGTCTGGATCTGCTCGACAAAAACCTCAAGTTCGCCCCGAAGGCGGCTTCGTACCCCCTCGATGTCGTTGTTGAGAAGCCGGCGGGTGCGGTAGACACTGCTAGTCTGCATATCCGAAATTCGTTCTGCCCAGGACAAAGCAGCTCCATCACAGTCATGCTCAACCACGATGTGCGCCAGGCCCAGCGAGAGACAGGTATCCGCATCGTGACTGGCATTGCTTGCCAGCCAGTGCAAAGCTTGCTGGCGGCCGATGACGCTCGGTAACAGGGCGGTCCATCCGCCATCCGGGCTGAAGCCCATGACCGAATAATAGGGTGTGACCGTCACTCCGCGGCACATGACGACCCGGTCTGACGCCAGCAACAGGCCAAGAGACCCACCTGTGACCTGGCCCTGCACGGCGCAAGCGACCGGTGAGGGGTGCGCGTATATCGCCAGGATGACCTGGTTCAGCAGGCCTACCAATCGCTCGGAATAGTCGCCGATCGCATCTTTGTGACGATGGAAACCAAGCAGGTCGCCACCGGTTGAAAACGAACGCCCTTCGGCGCGGATGATAACAGCTGCCGCGTCCTGGCAGTCGTCATGTTGAATAGCGTCCAGCAAATCAGACAGCATTTCAGGCACCAGCGCGTTGTGACGGGCAGGGCGGTTGAGGCTCACGATGGCGATCTCTTGCTGTCTGCGCAGCGTGGCGAGCCGCTCAGTTTTCACTGGAATTTCCCGGCACGTCGCCCACGTAGACCAGGGCGCGGCCACTGGCGACTGTCCGCCCGTCGGCGCCGTGGCAGCTGGTGGCAAGATCGACCAATTGTTTGTCCGGTCTGAGCCGGGTAATTTCGACAAATGCAGAGAGTGACTCGCCGATCAGTGCGTTTGACTGATAGCAGGTTTCTTGCTTCAGGTAATGGGTGCCAAGGCCTGGTAATTTCACGCCCAGCAGAAAAGAGAACAGCGCGCCGATCAGGGGCTCGGGCACAAAGTTACCCGTGGTTTCATGATCGCTGAGCTCAGCGTAGTCCGCCAGGTCCTGCTTGCTGAATGAGCGGGCATGCCCGGTCTTGTCACCGACTTTCACGTCGCCACCCTGCAGCGGCCCTGGCAAGTCACGACACCGTCGTCGACTCGTTTTACTTCCAGCTCGAGATCGAGGCTGGAGCTGCCGTGGTGGCCGCTGGATATTGCGACGGTGAATTTCATTGGATCGCCGGCAAATGTGGGGGCGGGAAACATCACCGATTGCTCGCTCAGCCGGGCTCCTGGAACAAGCCGGTCGATTTGCCCGCGCAGCACACTGCATAAAAGCAGGCCATGAGCGACAGTGCGTCCGAAACGGCTGCGGGCTGAAAAGTCCGGGTCAGTATGGATCGGGTTGTCGTCGCCACTGAGCCGGGCGAATCGATCGAAATCCGCCTGGCTGAACATACGCACAGTGCTGGCATATTGTTCCCTGATCACTCGCAATCACCCGTAACGGGAGGCAGGAGGTGTTTTTGTACCTTGCCTGCGGCAGTGCGCGGAAAGTCATCAACCCTGACAAAGTACCTGGGCACTTTGTAGGCTGCGAGGCGTTGCTTACAGAAAACAACCAGTTCTTCATCTGCAGGCAGTTCGAGTTCCGGTCCTGGCAGAAGGTAAGCACATCCCACCTCTCCCCACTTGCTGTCCGGCACCCCGAGCACAGCGGCTTCCAGCACCGATGGATGTTCCGCCAGCTGAGCTTCAACCTCTGCTGCGTAGACATTTTCACCACCTGAAATATACATGTCCTTCAGTCTGCCGACGATGTAGTAGTAGCCGTCTTCATCCTGTCGCCCCAGGTCTCCGCTGCGCAGCCAGCCGCCGTGCACCAATGCTTCGGCCGTGACCTCCGGCCGCCTGTAATAACCTGGCGTGATGCCAAGCCCGGAGAACCAGAGTTCACCGGTTTCTCCCTGGGGCACGTCGATACCGTCGGACCCAACCAGTCTCACCGAGGTCAGCAGCTGGGGTTTGCCCACAGACCCGCTCTTGGTCGCGGCATTGGCCTCGTCCATCAGGAAAACGGTGGGTCCGGTTTCGGTCATACCCATGCCGTTGAGCACGGTTGCCCCACGCGACGCGAAATCACGCGACAGACTGTCGGGCATCGGTGCACCGCCACACCCCCAGCAACGTACTTTTGAAAGATCCAGTTGGTCGAACCGTGGGTGCAGACTGATCGCCTGGTAGATGGCCGGGACGCCGAAAAATGTGTCCAGACGGCCCGATTCCAGCAGACCCACAGTGCGCTCCAGGTCGAAGCCCGGAGTGATCAGCGTATGGGCGCCCATGATCAGGGCAGGCAACGTGGTCAGGTTGATGCCGCCGGTATGAAAAAGCGGCAGGTAATTAAGCGTCGTATCATCTCCCCGCAGCCCCATTGCCTGGGAAATATTGACATAATTCGCCATCGCCATGCCGTAAGTCTGGATGACGGCCTTGGGCATACCCGTGGTGCCGGAGGTGTAAAGCAGGTACCAGGTTTCATCCGCCGGCCAGGTTTCCCTGCCCTTCATTTCTTCACTGGCATCCCGCCGGCTACTAAATCCGGACTCCCCGGAATCATCCAGGGCAAGTATTTCCAGGCCGCCCGTGTCGAGCCGGTTCGCAACTGCGGCGTCTTCCTTTCCGTGAATGAGCCATCCTGCTCCGCAGTCGGCCATCAGCGGCTTGAGTTCATGAGCGGGCATGCGCCAATTCAAGGGGACCAGGATGGCGCTCAGCCGGGCGCAGGCGAATAGCAGTTCGAAGAACTCGATGCGGTTGCGGCAAAGCAGCGCGACCCGCTCACCTTCCTCGACTCCCAGGCTGGCCAACAACGTGGTGCTGCGGCCCGTGCGCCGATTGAGTTCCCGGTAGGTTACCGTGTCACCGGTAACGACATCCTGCATTGCCAGGCGGTCCGGCCCGAGTTCGGCGCGGCTGGCCAGGATATCGAATACCGGAAACCCCATCATTCCTGCCGTGATTTGATTCCGTTCGCAATGAAGTCGGTCACGAATTCAGCAACCTCGGACGCGGGTATGCTCTCGTCCCATTGGGCGTACCTCATTCCCAGGAAAACGGCGATGCCCATAATGGCCCAGGACCAGGTTTCGAAATCCCCCTCCCGGATATCCCCGTTTTCCGCTGCTTTTCTGAGGTTGGACTGGTAGGCCCTGGCGAAGCCCCTGTAGTGTTCCCGGTAAGCATCCAGTGCGACGAACTCGGCTTCCGAGATAATGCGGGATATGCCTTTGTGCAATCGGACAAATTCAATGTACGCCTCCATGCCTTTTCGTTCCGCAGTCATACGGTCCGGGGCGTTTCCCACCCGTTCCGACACCCAGCGGCGTGTGCGCTGGCTCATGTACCTGACGAGCGCCTCGAAGATTTCTTCCTTGCTGTCAAAATAGGTGTAAAACGTACCGAGCGCCACGCCTGCACGGTAAGTGATTCCGCTTATGCCGGTGTCGTGGAAACCCTTCTCGCCAAATTCGATTTCGGCGGCTTTCAACAGCTTATCGCGTGTTATCTTTCCCCGTTCGGTTTTTGGTGTTTTGTCAGAAGTTGAAACTTGATTCATGTTTCATAACATTGCATACTTTAAATAGATTGGCAAGAATTGGTGTATTTTCCCTGCCATGAAATTCACGAAATATCATTACACATCACACGATGGTTTGTCGCTGTTTTACCGGCGATACGGATCCGGCGACGACGTCATATTGTGCCTGCACGGACTAACACGCAACAGCAGCGACTTTCACGAAATCGCCTCACACCTCGCGCCGCGTTTTAGCGTATTGTGCCCGGACCTGCGTGGCAGGGGACAGTCCGCCTGGGACAGTAACTGGTGTCAATACCACCCCGCAACCTACATCAGGGATGCATGGACCCTGGCAGATCAACTCGGTATCACCAGTATCATTATTATTGGAACCTCGCTGGGTGGCCTGCTGGGCATGATCATGGCGGCGCAGCGACCGGAAAGGATCAGGGCCCTGGTGCTGAACGATATCGGGCCGGAAATCGAACCGGCGGGCTATTCACGGATACTGGCCTCGCTTGGCCGGCACAGCCTGGTTGAGAACTGGCAGGACGCGGCCAGGCAATGCCAGGATAACTACGGCCAGGCACTGCCGGACATGCCGCCGGGATTTTGGGGCAATTTTGCCCGTCGATCCTACCGGGAGGGGGCAAATGGAATTCCCGAACCCGATATGGACCCGAACGTTGTGCGGGCTATTCTCGAGGGAAATCCGGGCCGCGTAGCGGGTGTTCCTGTCGACCCCTGGGAGGCTTTCAGGGCAGTCGGTGAGCCTTGTCTGGTGTTGCGTGGTGAATCGTCCGATTGCCTTTCGAGAGAAATCGTGGACCGGATGGCCGAGGTGAAACCGGACCTGAAACGGGCTACCGTGCCCAATCGTGGCCACGCACCGCTGCTCGATGAACCTGTTTCAGTGACAGCAATTGACGGATTTCTGGGCCAGTTGGACTGAAGGTTCAGTTGTGCTGCGCAAAGTGTCAGTTACGGTTGGCCGTAACTTGATTGGTCAGTTCCAGGTGTGCATGAAATGCGCGGTTGAACTCCGCCGGGTGGGACATGAATGGCACATGGCCTGAACCCGCGACTGCTACCTCCTGGTAACAACCACCGTTCCTTTCGTAGTCTTCGAGCAACGTTCGAATCTGGTCCATCATCGGCTGGGGTGGATATTCATCTGCTCCCGGGAAACCGTCGAGCAGGCCGTTAGGTCCCCAGGTTCCCGGATCTGAAGCGGCGCTGTTGGATACAGCCACATCGTCCGCGCCATAAATCCACAACGCCCGGACTTTGCGGCTGGCCGAAAGAATCCGCTCGACCAGGTTGCCGGCGTATTTCGGGGACATGGCGTTGGTGGCACCCCAACTGCCCGGGACGACATACGGCCAATTGACAGACGTGCCGTTGTCTCCCGGCAATTCAGTATCGCCGATATGTACCTGGAACATGGCATCCAGCAGGGCATCCTCGCGATCCGGTACGAAGGGCGGGCCCCAGACCAACCGCCGTAATACTTCACGCGGGCTGAACGGCGAGTCGGTCGAACGGTCGCCGTCGATCAGGCCCTGGATCAGATCACGATTGAGTAATCCGCCGCCGGAACCTGCAAAATCACTGGTGGTTGGCGTTCCATGTGCGTCCTTTGTGCCGCCAAAACCAAAAGGAGATCCTGGCCCTGCAAGAGTGACGGATACAAGGCGTTCCGGTTCGTCGGCCATCATCCACCACACGACCAGTCCCCCGAGCGAGTTTCCCACGAGATGAAACCGGTCATACCCAAGATGATCCATCAGTGCGATCGCGTCATCGACAAAATCCCCCATTCCCCGTGTGGCATCGATTCTTACGGCAGGATCCGCCCCGCCGTAGCCGCGCTGATCGGGAGCGATTGCCCGGTATTTTTCGGGCAGTGCAATCATCGTCTCCTCCCACCAGGTGGCGGATGAGAAGTTGCCGTGAATGAACAGTACGGGAATGCCGTCTTCGGATCCCGAGAAAAGAACCCGGGTGGTCAGCCGGGCGGTTGTCACTGTCTGCGCAGTGATCCCGGCGAGGATGGGTACGCTCATTTAGGGGCCTCCCTGGATGCAAGCAGTTTCTTGTCCAGCTTGCCGATTGCTGTCAATGGCAAGGCGTCGAGAACGACGATGGTTCGCGGGAGCTTGTACCGGGCCAGGCGTTGAGCCAGAAACTCCCGCAGGTCTTTCTCGTCATAATCATCTTCAACGACAATGAAAGCCCGGCCCACTTCACCCCAGGTTTCATGGGGAACGCCAACGACCGCCGCTTCCCGCACCACCGGATGTGCCGAGAGAGCGGATTCGATTTCTGCGGGATAAACGTTTTCTCCGCCACTGATGAACATCTCCTTCGAGCGCCCCAGAATCGAGTAACAGCCATCGCTGTCATGTACCGCAATATCCCCGGTATGTAGCCAACCGTCCCGAATCGCTTCAGCGGTTGCAGCGGGATTTTCCCAGTATCCGGCGGTGATGTGCGGACCACGAATCAGCAGTTCGCCGGCCTCGCCGGCAGCGCACTGCGAACCGTTGTCATCGATGATCTTCATGTCGATATGAAATAGCGGATAACCGACAGATCCGGTTTTCGCCCGGACCATTTCCGGTGGCAGCCAGAAGTTATTACCCGAAGCTTCGGTGAGACCATAACCCATCTTGAAGTCGACGCCACGCGCCCAGAATTTTTCCATCACCGGAAGCGGGCAGGGCGCCCCACCGCTGATGACGAGTTCCAGCCCGGTGAAGTCGGTAGCGTCCCATCTCGCATGCTCCTGCAGCATCTGGAACATGGTTGGAACAGCGACGTAGTGCGTGATGCCGGAGTGCGCGACGAGATCAAAAGTCTCGTCCGGGTCGAAGCCTGAGCACAGGATACTGGTTCCGCCTGCATGGACCAGCGGCACCATGAAGATGTTCGGACCACCGATGTGGAAAAAGGGGAGCTGGATTGCGGCTTTATGGTCGCGGTTCACGCCCCACGAGGTGATAGTGTTGACGCTGTTCCAGGTAACATTCCCATGCGTGAGTACCGCACCCTTGGGCAGTCCGGTCGTGCCGCCCGTGTAGTAGATGCCAAGTGGATCGTCCAGGGTCAGCAAGGGCGCGGCACGAAGTTCGGGGCTCATCGAGTCCCTTTCCGAAAAGTCGCGCTCTCCCGGGGCGGGATTTGTCATGGCTATTACGTGTTCTACCAAAGCCAGCGAGGCCTTGAGTTCTTCAACCTTTGGCCGCCAGTCTTCGCTATAGATAAGCACCCTGGGCCCGCCGCTTGCGATGATACCCCCCAATTCATGTACCGTCAGGCGCCAATTCAGGTTTTGGAGAATGGCTCCGATCTTTGACGCCGCCCAGAACAGATCGAGGTATTCCGGCCGGTTCGAGGAATACACAGCGACCCGGTCACCTTTGGCCACACCGAGGTTCTCAAGGTAGTTGGCAGTCCGGTTCGCCCGCTCGTTCCACTGCGCAAATGTGGTTTCAGAACCGGAAGCGTAATCGATCAGTGCGACGCGATCGGGCGTCAGCCTTGACCGCTTTTCGAGCCAGTCCACGGCGTTATGAGTACCTGTTTCTATTTTGGCGGTCCCCACTGGACGATGGCTCCCGCCCAGACGTAGCCGATGCCCGCGGCGATGATCGCCATCGTGTCGCCCGGCTTCAGGCGGCCCTGTTCAATGCCCGCTTCGATGTTGATGATGGTGTCCTGTTCACCGATGTGGCCCACTTCCGACATGTAGACACTCTGATCCTCGCTTAGTCCCAGGTGCCCCAGCATTTCACGATGGCCAGACGGTTTGACCAGCGTCATATTGAAGAAATCAATATCCTCTCGCGTAAACGGTTGCCCGTTGCTTTTGGTCCCTGACCGCTCAAGAGATACATCAACACATGCCAGCCAGTTCTTGATCGATACCTCGCCAAGGCGGGATTTCATCGCCTGAGGTTCGACCAGTCTGAATTTGAAATCGCCACCGGCCACCGCATCGTTTGTGGGGTGCGCAATGGTCCCGCTCGCCGGCACGATTACATGGCGGCTCATGGTGCCGTCCGAGATTATGTGATTTCCCAACACGTGGTTTTCGGGCCAGTCGCGCTTGACGATCATTGCCCCGGCGCCAGCACCGATATTGAACAGAAAAGAGGTGTCGACATCTGTAAAATCGATGAAATGCGAAGTCGCGTAACCGCCGCCGATCAGAATCGTGTCAATTGACGAATCATCGGCCATCAGGCTTCTGGCCAGTTTCATCGCGGCGATGGTGGTTGCGCAACGGGCGTGAACATCGATTCCCCAGGCGTTTTCCGCTCCAAGCTCGTGAGCGAGATCGATGGCAGTTGTCCATAACAGATACTCGCGCCACTCCTCGGTCGTGCAAATCACGACGTCGATATCCAGCGGATCAATGCCTCCCCTGGCAATCGCCTTGCGTGCCGCACGCAGAGCCATCTCGTTTGGATGGACAGCGGGATCTGCGACGAATTTACGCTCGATGCCCAGCTTTTCCCTGACCACCCATTCGGGCAACCCGCTTTGCGCGGCGATCTCTTCTGCGGTGACAAAAGTGTCCGGGAACCAGGTGCCGGTCGATACGATTCCCATGGTTGTCACTTGTTTGCCCTCAGACAACTTGAAACTTGATTCATGTTTCATAATGTTGCATACTTTGGATCGAATGGCAAGGTTCGCACGTCATTCGGTGGACAAGACTAAAGGCACGCAGACAGGGCAAAAACGTCCGGGGGATGCGCAAGCCAAAGCCAAATCAGACTGATGGAGGAATCAAGCATGCAAAGGTCACCGGGGCACATCGTGAACCAGCCAGCCTGGCAACGACTCTTAATGACACTCTCAATTGCATTGTTCGTAATATTATTGACACCGGCAGTATCATCCGCCCAGACCGGATCCGAAGAGGAGGATAGTGCGGGCACTATCGAAGAAATCATTGTTACGGCTACGCGCCGTGAAGAAAGCCTGATGGAGGTGCCTATTGCGGTGACTGCATTTACAGGCGATGAGCTCGCAGACTTCGGTGTTCTCGACCTGACCTACGTGAGCCAGATGTCTCCCAATACCACGCTCAAGGTATCACGAGGCACCAACACCACGCTGACAGCTTTTATCCGCGGCGTGGGCCAGCAGGACCCGGTTGCAGGTTTCGAGTCCGGCGTTGGGCTTTATCTTGACGATGTTTACCTCAACCGCCCGCAAGCGGCAGTGATGGACATTTATGATGTGGAACGCATCGAGATTCTGCGCGGTCCGCAGGGAACACTTTACGGGCGCAACACGATCGGTGGCGCCATCAAGTACGTTACCAAACGGCTCAGGGCGGATGGCCCGGAAGTAAACGCCAGGTTGTCTTATGGCACCGACTCCATGCTGGACGTCGTGGTTACTGGTTCCGTACCCCTCGGGGAAACATTCAGAATTGGCGGCTCGCTCGCCAAGTTCAATCGCAACGGTTTCGGTAAAAACCTTTACCTGACCGACCTTGATAACTACAACAAGGATGTGTTTGGTGCACGAGTCAGTGCCGAATGGGAACCGAATTCCGATTGGTTCCTGAGAGTAGCGGCTGATTATGTAGATGACGATTCCGATCCGCGGCAGGGTCACCGCCTGGTTCCCGCGGCAATTTCCGGAAACCCGGTTTTGTCAGATGTTTACGACACAGAGGCTGGACTCAACAATCCCAAACAGTCGGTTAAGGCCAAGGGCATCTCTTTCCTGGCCCAGTGGGATGTCAATGAAATGGTTACGCTGAAAAACATCCTGGCGTGGCGGGACGACAAGACCTGGACGCCCATCGACTTTGACAGCCTGCCGGTACCCGACCTGGATGTTCCGGCAAACTACGAAAACGACCAGTTTTCTGAAGAGTTTCAGGTGCTGTTCTCGGGAGATCGCTGGAGCGGCGTGGCTGGCTTCTATTACCTCAACGCCGATGCTTACACTGCGTTTGACGTAATCCTCGGCCAATTAGGCGACGCCATCAGCCTGCCTGGTCTCAATGCGTTTACGCTGGGTGACGTGAACACCAAGACCTGGTCGATATTCGGTGACTTCACTTACAATTTCAACGATCAGTGGGCTCTCTCAGTCGGCGGGCGCTACACCAAAGACAAGCGTAATTCCAGGGTGTTGCGGCAAACCATGATCGGGGGAACTTCGGAATATTTTGGTGGCAGCGCAATTCCGATCGCAACAACTTCCGATTTCAATGGTTCTGAGACTTTTGACAAGTTCACACCCCGGGTTTCAGTGGATTACACCCCGAATGGCGATAACCTGATCTATGCCACCTACAGCGAAGGATTCAAGGGGGGTGGTTTCGACCCGCGTGGCCTGACGACCGCCGCCCCTGATCTTGATGGAGATGGTGTGGTCAGCGAAGAAGAGATCTTCGATTTCATGCAGTTCGATCCTGAAACCGTCGATACGATCGAGTTTGGCTGGAAATCAACACTGCTGCAGGGACGGATGACTTCCAAGCTCGCCGTGTTCTTCTCGAACTACACGGATGTGCAGATTCCAGGCTCCGTTGGATTCGACTCCAATGGCGACGGCACCAATGACAGCTTCATCGGCATCACCTCCAATGCAGGTGACGCCGATATCAACGGCGTCGAATGGGAAGGCGACGCTATCCTGGCGGAGGACATGGGTAGGCGCGGCGACGGCTTGCGGCTGGGCTGGTCGATTGGCTATATCGATGCCGACTACAATGAGTTCATCGATGCGTTCGGTAACGACGTGGCGGATGAGCGGGTGTTCCAGAACACGCCGAAATGGACGGTCACCGGCATGCTCACATACGAATTGCCTGTTGAATGGTTTAACACTTCGGGCATGTTTTCCGCCATCACGTCACTGGCCTACCGCAGCAAGACCAGCCAGTTCGAAGTGGAGAATCCCTTCCTCGACCAGCCAGGCTACACGCTTTGGGACCTGAGCTTCATCTGGTCAGATGACTCGGGGAACTGGAGCGCCGGAATTCACGGCAAGAACCTCACCGACAAGGAGTACAAGGTGGCAGGTTACTTCTTCCCGAACCTTGGCCTGGAAAATAATATCACGGCCTTTTACGGTAACCCCAGGCAAGTTTGGGCGACCGTGCAATACAACTGGTTCTGAGCTTTCGCACAGACCTGAAAACGGGACGGCGCAGCCTGGCTGCGCCGTTTTCCGCTAAACTGCCACCCTGGTGCCAGCCGGCAAGGGAATCATGACAATCAAGCAGCCAGAGGGTGATAAACGACTTACGGACAGCCGCGCCTACGTACTGTTCATTCTGGTGGTGGTATACACCTTTAACTTCATTGATCGCCAGATCGTCGGCATTTTGGCGGTGCCCATCAAGGCCGACCTGGGTCTGACAGACAGCCAACTGGGCTTGATGGGTGGCCTGGCCTTTGCACTGTTTTACACTGGACTTGGAATCCCTGTCGCCATGCTGGCGGACCGTTTCAGTCGTACCTGGATCATGACGGCGGCGCTGATCATCTGGAGCGGCATGACCGCGGCGTCGGGTCTGGCTACCAATTTCTGGCAGTTGTTCGCCGCCCGGCTGGGCGTTGGTGTGGGCGAAGCAGGCGGTGTCGCGCCTGCATATTCGTTGATAGCCGACTATTTTCCACCTGGGCACCGTGCACGTGCGATGAGTGTCTATTCTTTCGGGATTCCCATCGGAAGCGCGATTGGAATTGTGTTTGGCGGCGTGATTGCCAGCTTGATCAATTGGCGCTACGCCTTCTTCATTGTGGGTCTGGCGGGGATTGTCATTGCCCCCATCTTCAGGATGACCATTAAGGAACCGCCTCGCGGCCAGTTCGACCGCAAACGAAGCGATACAGCCGCGCCAAACTTCAAGCTGATAATTCGGACGCTGTCACACAAACCCAGTTTCTGGCTGTTGTCGCTGGGCGCGTCTTTTTCGTCGATGATGGGTTACGGCGTGTTCTTCTGGTTACCCTCGTTTTTTGTGCGAAGTTTTGACCTGACTTTGTTGAATGCTTCCCTCTTCTATGGCGCAGTACTGTTGATTGGGGGCATGGCAGGGATTTGGGCCGGGGGTTGGCTGGGAGATCGTTTCGGTCAGAACAATCGTTCGAACTACGCCAGGATTCCAGCTTTTGCGTTCATTGCGACCGTGCCGTTTTACGTGCTGGCCATTCTGTCCCCGAACTTGCCCCTGACTTTCCTCGTTCTGCTGGTGCCCACGGCCCTGGGGCTTGCCTGGCTGGGACCCGTAATCTCCGCTATCCAGCACCTTGTTCGGCCGGATATGCGGGCTACCGCCTCGGCGATATTTCTGTTTATCAACAACCTGATCGGAATTGGCCTTGGTACATATGCCATCGGCGCTCTTTCCGATGTCTTGCAGGTCCGGTTCGGCGAAGAATCACTGCGTTATTCCATCCTCTCCGGTACAGGTTTTTATATTGTGGCGGCAGTGCTGTTATTGCTTGCAGCGCGATGGTTGGAGCAAGACTGGGAAGACTGAGCTGAAGTAACGGGTTGTGAGTTTTCTGATCTTTTGCTTACAATCAATGCTCTCTGGCATTCGCCCGGGTCAGCTTTCGACCCAGGCCAGGCGGTTAGAATCGAGTACAATGCCGAGTGGAAAGCCATCGCCTCCCACATTTCCGGTTACAAAGAGCGGCCCCAGGAGAACCAATGATGATTGATGTAGCGGTATCCGGTGCGATGGGCAGGCTTGGAAAAGCCATTGCCGGCGGTGTCGCGGCGGCAGACGATCTGTGTCTTAGCGGAATCCACGATCCGGGGCACGTGGGAGAAACATTATTCGGCGCAGATGTTTCCGGTAATCATCAGGAATTGTCGGCAAAGGTCGTGGTGGAATGTGCCCCTCATGGGCCCGTCATGAATAATCTCAGGACGTGGCATGACAAGGGTTTATTCGTGGTGGTGGGAACATCCGGATTTTCCGAAGACCGGCTGGTTGAGCTGAAGTCGTTCTGGCGAGATGATGATCCGGGATGCCTCGTCGTTCCGAATTTTTCGGTCGGTGCGGTCCTGATGATGCACTTCGCAGAAATCGCTGCGCCGTATTTTGGCTCGGTTGAGATCGTGGAACGTCACGAGGAGGCAAAGCCGGATGCGCCTTCCGGGACGGCGCTGGCCACGGCGATGCGGGTCGGAAGTCAAAGAAACGAACCCGGGAAAGCCGCCGGCCATGAAATCATTGAGGGTGCACTGGGTGGGCTGGCGTCAGGTGTCCGGGTCCATTCCCTGAGGATGAAGGGCCTGCTCTCAGACCAGGAGGTGGCCTTCAGCAACTACGGCGAATCGTTTTCCGTGCTTCACCGCAGTACCTCCTACGAGTCGTTCGTAAAGGGTGCAATGCTTGCGATCAGGCATGTCGTTAATACCAACGGTGTTTCCATCGGGCTGGATTCTGTCCTGGGCCTATCTTCGATTCAAAAAGCGTCGGGATGAGTAAGGTCAATGTTGCGGTAGGGCAGGCCGCTTGCTTTATCCGGTCCAGCCCACTAGCGATGCTGATCAATCAGAATCTGATTGCCGTCAGGGTCGGAGAGCATCAAGCTCGCCGGTCCTGTTGTTGAATCGTCAGCTTCACTGATCAGGGCAATCCCCCGATTTTTCAGCTCGCGTTGCAGCCCGCGTACATCGGTGAATGAATCGAGTTCCTTACCGCACTGATCCCAGCCAGGGTTGAACGTCAGAATATTTTCTTCAAACATACCCTGGAAAAGGCCAAGTACGTGATCACCGTTCCTCAGCATCAGCCAATTTTGTTGGGTATCACCGCCAATTGCTTCGAACCCGAGTTTCTCGTAAAAGTCTCTTGATGTTGCGAGGTCTTTGACTGCGAGGCTTACCGAAAACGATCCCAATTCCATGATTTGCCCTCTGGTTTTATGGTATTGGCCTGTATCTTAGCAGGTCGGAATTACCTGGTGGCGACGCCCAGGTAACCCAGCACAATGCGGGTGAGTTCACTCTGTAGCACTTCCGCAGAGACACTGGTTTGCATTAATTTCTGGCCTGTCGTGATCGCGTCGCGGGTCAGCCCGCCAACAATCCCCAGCACGAATACGGCGCCGAGCCGGACATCGGGATGATCAAATTCGTCACGCCGGGCCAACAGTAGATCAACCAACGCCCGGTATAACCGCCTATTCAATTTCCGGGCCCGATCAAGGAACGGGTCACCTTCTTCGTCCGAAAACTTTATCGTACCCGACTTAAGGATTTCTGCGTGATCCAGCGTATGACCTACCGTGGCTTCCACGAACCCGGAGAGTATCCGGGCCAGGGATTTCTCCTTTGACCCATTTGAATCGAGTATGACCAGGGCGCTGGATTCCAGTTGCACGCAATGCGCATCGTAAAAACTGAAAAGTGCGGCATTCTTGTCTTTGAACCTTCCATAAAAGGCGCCGATCGAGCAACCTGATTGGCGCACGATGTCTTGAACGGTTGCCTGCTCGAACTTGCTTTCCTGCAGCAGTTTTTCCACCACTTTGAGAATTTTCCGCTGGGTTTTCAGGCTGCGCTTCTGCAGGGCCGGTCGGATCGGGAGCGTTCTCGATGGGTTTGATTTTTGCTTCATATTAGAATAAGATTCTAATTCTAATATAGTTGAAATGCAAGCGTTCCATGAGCGAAAAAATCAATAAATTCAGTGCAATGACAGACCTGTTCCTGTTTGGCGCGGTCTTTTGGGGACTCTGGTCTCTGCGATTTTTCGGGGTAAGCTTCATCGGCGCCCTGACCATGGGCGCCGGAATATTCATGGTTATCCTGTTACAGCGCTGGCGCAATCAACCGTTGGTAAGACTCGGTACTGGCAGGGTCGTAAGCTGGCGTTGGCTGATATCGCGCGCCGGGATGGCGATGGCGTACATCGGGCTGACATTGCTTGTGGTTGGCGCGCTGGCGGGTTTTCTGTTCGGTGAACCCAGCGAGTCGGCTACAATCGCTCAGCAACCAAAGGGATTCTGGCTGTTCCTGCTTGACGTGACGTTGGTGACCTGGGTCTTGATTGGTTTTGGCGAGGAATTCGTATTCCGTGGATTCATTCTCAATCGTCTGTTGATTCTGACCGGGGAGTCGAGGCGCGGATTGGTGCTGGCAAGTCTACTCCAGGCGATTTGGTTCGGTGCGGGCCATGCATCCCAGGGACTGACCGGCATGCTGATGACCGGCGCGGTCGGGTTTGTGCTGGCGCTGCTTTTCCTGACGCGATTGAATCGAAACCTGTGGCCCCTGGTGATTGCCCACGGCGCAATCGATTTCGCTCTATTGACGTTTAACTGGATATCCAGCCAGTAAGCCGCCTTCGAACACCTTGTCGTGGTATCCCCTGGAACCCAAAAGTTTCGAAACTGAACTTTGCGGTTACCGGCCTGTGGAATGGGGCGAAATGAGTGCTTTAAATCGGGCATTGTCGGCCAGTTTACCGAAATCCGGATCGTTTGCGATCAGGTGGCGGTATTCATGATCCTGATTTACCGCTTCTTCGAGCAAGTCGAGACTCAATGCCTCATTGTTCAGTACCAGTTGTACCAAAGCAGCATAAAAAAGTACTTCCGAGCGTCGCTCCGACTCTGCCAGCGCTTCAGCAATAAACTTTTCAGCGTCCGTAAGCTGTCCGGTATAGGCCAGGTATATGGATAACATGCCTTTCGTTTGCCAGTCGCGGTCATTGACTTCCAGTAACTCAAGGGCCAGTTTGGCCGCGCGACTGAAGGATTCCCTGGCCTGGTCCTGCTGCCCGGTGGTATGCCGCTGAGCTTCCCCCAGGCGCCCCCAGGCACGATGGTCATTGGGAGCAAGTTCGGTGGCTTTTTCCTGCATCGCAGCCGCCTCCTCAAAT
>Ga0265303_10000077_pt1 | contig 41670 bp, 28 predicted proteins | sample Helome_2_FD_192494 | JGI IMG/M metagenome (GOLD analysis project Ga0265303, IMG submission 192494) | Marine sediment microbial communities from subtidal zone of North Sea - Hel_20160317 (Illumina Assembly) | ecosystem: Environmental > Aquatic > Marine > Subtidal zone > Sediment ... | reverse complement strand
ATTTTTGAGGGGGTGGTGCGGATCGAGAATCCCTCGGGCAGCCGAGTCGCATACGCGGGCCAGGGTGATCTGGTCGCATTGTCCGAATACTGTTGTGACGCGCCGCATGCTTATGGCGCCGTTACTGAAACTGCAGTTCAACTGTTGAGGATCGATAGGGCGCACTACCTCGATTTGTTGGAGGACCACTTCGACCATGCCCTGGACCTGCTTGCTGTGCTCGCGCAGCGTTACCTCGAATTGAGGGAGCGCGAGCACGCGCGCGGTCAGTCCCAGCAATCTGAGTAAATGAGTAAATGATGATCTCCATTTCCCGGTGTGAGTGGGTGTGAAACCCATTACCCGGAATCCGGCAATTTCTTGTGAATTAAGTAAACTGGCCCCGGAATTACCTGAGTTTTTGCGCATATGCTAAATCATTTCCTCACTCACGATAACTCTCATTAATCCACGAATTCGTTATAATGGCCGCCTCTCGAACAGGAAGACGCAGTAGGTGAAACAAGACACCGCCGAACAGGCGCTAAAGCAGTTAAGCCTGGGTCTTGGCCTGCTGGGTCTGTGCTGTGGCTTCCTGGCGGCTTATGGCGTATTGGCGGGCGATGATGAAGGCCGTGTGAACCTGCTATTTCTGCTACTTTTATTTGCCTTTCTACCCGTGGCGGGTTTGCTACTCAGTATCTTTCTGTTGGTTAAAAGCGGCGGCAAAGGCCTGGCTGGCTGGATTCTGGAAATTCCCCTGTGGCCACGGCATTTAACCCTCGAATTGTCGCGACTGGGTCTCACTCACGGACGAGAGCTGTGGCTGTTTTATCAGACCCAGATTCTTGTGGTGAGTTTTTCGGTGGGTTGTCTACTGCTGTATCTGCTGTTGCTGCTGGGCAGTGACATCAGCTTCGTCTGGCGCAGCACGCTGCTCGAACCTGACGATCTACTCCCGGCCTTACAGGCAATTGGCATTCCCTGGCGTTTCTGGCCTGAGGCTCAGGCCTCACTGGCATTGATTGAACAAACCCGGGATTTTCGTCTCGAGTCGCAAGGCATGTCACAACCTGTGGTGGGGTTATGGTGGAAATATATTCTGGCCACGCAACTGGTCTACAACCTGCTACCGAGAAGCATCATGCTGCTGGTGGCCCGGCAAAAATATCGGGCAGACCCACATCAGAATTCGCTGCGACAGGCGCGCGATGCGCAGCCTCAGCCCACCGCTACTGTCAGTAATGAAAATGCACTGGCCAGGTTGACCCGATCTATCGTGTTGCCTTATACCTTGCTGGATTGGGCTGACATATCACCGATCTGTTATGGACGAATACAACAACTACTTGGTGATGCCGCCGAGATTCATTCCATTGGCCCCCTGCGGCATCAACTTGCCAGTCGTTGGCCAGACAATCATTCTCTGGTCGTTCTGGTTAAAAGTTGGGAACCGCCACTGGCCCAATTGGCCGACAGGTTAAAAGACATCGACTCCAGCGCAGACAAACTGATTCTGCCACTGGACTGGAACGACACCGGCATTCGCCAACCCACTCCTGCACATCTGGATGAATGGCGTCGCTTTGCAGCTACCCTGCCCAACAACTGGCAGGTACTTCAACTCGAGACATCCGTATGACACCTGTGTTCGCTGTGGTAGGCCACCCAAACAAAGGCAAGTCTTCGATTGTCAGTACCATCGCCCAGAACGATAACATCTCCATTTCGCCGCGCAGTGGCACAACGCGTGACACGCAGCACTACGACATTCTAATAGCTGCGGCGCGTTATACACTGGTGGATACGCCGGGATTTCAACGCCCGGCCCGCGCGCTGGCCTGGTTGCAGGAACATGCCCCATCGGCGGACAGGCGCCGCGACGCCGTCATGCAATTTATTGCAGATCCGCAATGCCGGCAAGAGTTTCCGGAAGAAGTCATGTTGCTCAAGCCGATCATGGAAGGTGCCGCCATACTCTATGTCGTAGATGGCTCACGCCCCTACGGTGCCGAATACGAAACCGAGATGGAAATACTGCGCTGGACTGGTCAAGCCAGCATGGCACTGATCAATCCCATTGAGAACGAGGACCATGTGCAGGATTGGCAACAGGCACTGGGTCAATATTTTAAGATCGTGCGTGTGTTCAATGCCATGCAGGCTGACTTTGAGAAAGTCGTGGCCATACTCGAGGCCTTCTCCCACATCCGTGAAGAATGGCAATCGGCACTGGCAGACATCGTGAGTGAATACCGCAAGCAACGCGCCACACAGTTGGAAGAGTCAGCCAGCTTGTTGGAAGAGTTGTTGACTCGACTTTGCACCTACCAGGTGTCGCAGAAAGTACTCAGTAAATCCCAGGCCGATGGTTTGAAAGGCATACTGGAAAAAAAGTATTTCAATGACATGCGCAAGATCGAACATCAACATCACAGGTCACTGAAGCGTCTTTATCAGTATCACCACCTCGAAAGCACGATCGACGAGTTGCCACTGGAAGGCAATCTGTTCGATACAGAAAAGTGGATCATGTGGGGACTGAACCGCAAACAACTTACCGTGGCCGCCAGCATCGCGGGAGCGGCCACGGGAGCGGTAGTAGACATTGCACTGGCTGGCAGCAGCGTCATGCTGGGGGCTCTGGGTGGCGGCCTGCTTGGTGCTGGCAGTGCCTGGCTTGGTGCTGACCGCATCTCCAGTTTCCATGTGAAGGGATTACCACTCGGCGGTTACGAAGCACATCAGGGCCCGATTCAGAACCGAAACTTCCCTTATGTGGTGCTCGGACGTTTTCTCTATCTGACTGACGCACTGCGCCATCGCACTCATGCACATCGGGAAAAACTCCAAATTAACGAAGGTGATCTGTCCGCGCGTATCGGGCAACTCAGTAGTGAGCAACAAGCCGGGCTGCACCAGGCGCTGGATCAGCTGCGGCAGCAAAAACCAGCGGAGGGATTGGAGCAGAGTTTGTACGCGTTAATCAGCACAGATTCCCCAACCTTAAATATATAGCGATTATGTATGTGACTTATAATCAGTAGGTCCCGCGTTCGAACGCAGTCTGGCTCAGATCGAAGAAAGAGGGCGACTGGCTATGCTAATTTTCAGCGCTAAAGAAAGCTTTTTTAAATGTTGGTATCCGATGCAGCGCAGTTTGCTGGAATTCCATGAGCTGGAGTTAGCGCTAGATTTGCAGGCACATGCATTTTCCCCAGGCTTAAGAATTCCTCATAAGCCTGGGGAATCGGTTGATTGTTGGCAAGGTAAATTTTCCTTTACCAGTGGATACTTATTAACAGCTATGGCCTGGGAGCGCGGGACTTCCTCAAGCAGCCACGCTTGATTGATTTCGCCCTGTAGGCAATCACGGCTTTTGCAGGAACAAAATCCAAATTCCCTACTACTCTGATTAATACTCTGCGCTATTAATTTATACGCATATGGCTGTTCGCTGATACACAATAAGCCAATACCCCAATGCAAATATCATAAATTGCATAGAGAGTAAAAGTGCTAACCGAGTACAGGATATCGATTCTGGGGAAGGACAAGAATTTCAATCCGTGCAAGTTACTAGGTAGGACAGACAACGCTGGCCAGCTCAGCACTGATTTCGTTTAGTAAAGCTTCGCGTTGCGCTTCCAGGTAGTTGTGATTACCCGGGAACACATGCGTGGAGAAACTCGCCCGTGTCAGCCCGGCCCAAAGAGCGAGATCCTTGGTCGGCACCAGCGGGTCTTCCGCACCTCTGTAAGCGCGTAGAGGAAACTCGAAGGGCGCCTCGGGTATGAATGTGTAGTTTTCAAGCACGGAGAAATCGGCTCGTAGCGCAGGAAGGATTAACTCCCGTAGTTCGGGATAGGCGAACACTTCAGTAACAGTGCCTTCGATCTCCTCAATACGTGCGATGAATTCAGCGTCTGAAAGCCCTGCTATGGGCGGCTCAAGACGTGGCAAGTGTGGAGCCCTGTGTCCAGAAACCAGCAGACTTTGCGGCGCAGGTAACCCGCGGCGACGCAGCTCACGTGCAAACTCGAAACCGATCAACGCGCCGAAGCTGTGGCCGAATAGAACATAAGGGACCGTGAGTCGGGGTCCAAGGACCTCGACTGTCCATTCGATCAGTGGCGCGAGCCGCTGAAAAGGTGCCTCGCCAATCAACCGTTCTCGGCCCGGCAGGCGCACTGCACAAACCTCGACTTCTACCTGGAGCGACATTGCCCATGACTGAAACGCGACCGTGCCGGCACCCGCATAGGCAAAACAGATCAGACGCTGCCTTATTGCGTTGCCACGACTCCAGCATTCTACAGAATGGCTCAGGTTCGGTGCTTGCATGGACATGATGTAATCAGTCGGTTTCTGCGCTTAACAACTCGAGGACTTCTTCGTCTGAAAGTTGTTCGACGCGTGATAGCAACTCTTTGAGTCGCTCTTCATCATCTTCCGGTGCATTGCGTTCCTGCTCAATGCGCTGAGCCAGTTCGGCTACCGTGGGCGATTCGAACAATGCTTGAACTGACACCTTTACCTGGAGTCGGTCGCACAGACTTGAAGCCACCTGAATCGCCAGCAGCGAGTGGCCACCCAACTCGAAATAATTGTCGTCAACGCCGATCGGTCTAATGCCGAGCAGATCCTCCCACACTTCGAGAATCGCTGACTCCGTGTCGTTGCGCCCTGCAACGTAGCTGCTCGAGAGGCTTGGACGGTCATGATGTGAGACTGAGTTCGTTGGTGCTGAATCCTCGTCCGATTTGCGTTGCCGGCGTGTTGCGGGCATGGCTTCCAGGTACACCCACTTGCGCAGCCGTTCATCGAGCGAGGTTACCGAAATAGCAGCGCGCTCTATGCGACGGTGGAGAATTCGACGCAACACTTCTACACCCTCCCCGGGCAGTAGATAATCACCTTCCGGGCCGCCACTGAAATCCCAACCGTCCCAGTTCAGACAGATCCAGGGCACAAATTGGCTTTGGTTTTTGGACGCCGCATAGGCGTCGAGGTAAGCATTGGCTGCCGCATAGGCCCCGAAGCCGAGCCCCCCCAGCACCGACGACAGTGATGACATCAGTATCACAAAATCAAGCGGCTGTCCCTCGAGCAACTGATCTAGTACTTGTAGTCCTTCCGCCTTTGGTCGGAAATGCGCCTGCGCGTAGTCAGCATCAATCTCCGCCAACGGGCGTGCGGCTGCGGTCGTAAAACCTGCCGCATGGATGACGCCGTTGATCGGTCCAAAATTTTCGGTGGCGCGCATTATGGCGTCTCCCAGCTGCTCGGTATCGGCGATATCGGCCGTTAGCACCATCACTTCGGCCCCTTGTCGCTCGAGCTCCAGTAGCTTTGCGATTTGGGCAGTAACCAGATCGTCTGGTTCCTGCTGAGTGAGGTCATCCCATTGCCAGCGTGGTGGTAATGGTGTGCGGCCAATGAGGATCAGCCGTGCACGCACGGTGTCTGCGAGGAGGCCCGCAAACTTCAATCCAATCTGCCCCAGGCCACCGGTGATCAGGTAGGTACCACGATCCTTTAGACGTGGTGGTGCTCCCTTCATGGTCGGGAGTCGCAGCGCTCGCCAGCGCTCGACCCGGCGTTCATCGGCGCGTATTGCCACAGCCGGCTCGAAGGGGCTCGCGACGATTTCGGTGACGAGTTTGTGTGCAATTGATTCGATGCGAACACGGTCATCGTCGACCGATGACTGGATATCTATGCTGCGACAGCGCAGACCCGGACATTCTTGAGGAATGACGCGCAGCAGTCCAAGCGTTGCCGCTTTAGAGGGTATTGGAGTCGCGTCCGGGCTGCAAGCGTGCAGATGATCAGCGGCGAACACGATCTCGAGCGGCTGATCGAGACGTTCGGCGCTTAGAGTGTTGGCGAGGTAAAGCAGGCTGAAAAAACTAGACAGATTTACGTTATCGGCGACCGCTTCTGAATCAACTCCATAGCAGAACAGGTTCAATAGGTACTGTGGCAGAGCTCCGTTTTTATCAATGGCCGCAAAAAGCGCCACGTAATCCTCGCTAATCCCAGGATCAATCTCAAACGCGTCGGTTCCCAGCACGCGAAACTTCTTGCCTGCCCGAACCTGAATGACGCGTTGATTGTGTTTAGTCAGCAGTGCTGCGACAGCGCTTCCCAGGTTGCCGGCATCTTCGAGGATGAGCCAGAGACGCGGCGCAGTGGCAAGTGCTTCTGGAAGCACGTTCTCTGCAGTGGCGGCGCGTTCCCATTTTGGGGCATAAACCCAGCCAGATAAATCACGCCGGCTGGCACCGACGACTTCCTGAGAAACCTCTGTGCCTGGTTTGGGTGGGTCCACCCAAAAACGTTGTCGCTCGAAGGGGTAGGTGGGGAGGCACACGCGCCTCCGACGTTCTCCCTCGTAGAAGGATTCCCAGTTCACTTCCAGTCCATGTTGCCACAGACGGCCAAGTGCCTCGAGTATATTTTGTGTGTCTGTCTGCGGGTCTTTTGGGTGAGGCAGGCTATTCAATACAACCCGATCTCCAGGCTCTTCTACGGCTTGGTTGGCTAACGACGCTACCACGCGACCTGGACCCACCTCGAGCAGGAGTCGGCTTGGTTCGGCCAACAATTGCTGAACATTGTCAAGGAAACGTACTGGCTCTCGAATGTGACTCGCCCAGTACAGCGGATCAGTGGCCTGCGCTGGTGTAATCCAGTCACCAGTAACATTGGAAAGAAACGGCAGTTGCGGTGGGCGAAGTGTTGCCCGACGGACTTGTTCCGCGAAAGCTTCCAATATCGGTTCCATCATCTGCGAGTGGAAGGCATGAGATGTGTGCAGCCGCTGGCAGTCTATACGCTGTGCCTCCAACCGCTGCTGGAAGGCATCAATCGCGTCGACCGTTCCCGATACCACAGTGATACCGGGGGCATTAATTGCTGCGATCGATACATCAGCGGGCAATTGCTGTGCGAGTTCGTTTTCAGCAAGCATTACGGAGAGCATGGTGCCCGGTGGCATCGACTGCATTAAGCGCCCACGCGCCGCCACCAGATCCAATGCATCCTGCAGGGAAAACACATCGGCAATGCAAGCAGCGACGAATTCACCGATGCTGTGTCCGGCCAGCGCCTGCGGCTTAACGCCCCAGTGCTGCCACAGGCGGGCGAGTGAGTATTCGATGACAAATAATGCCGGTTGTGCCCAGCTGGTCTGGGTAAGACGGGCTTCAGCATCGGGTCCAGCGCCAGTGTCAGGGTAGATAACGTTACGCAGATCGTCACCGAGATGAGGGCGCAGCATTTCAGCGCAGGCATCGACGGATTCCCTGAAAACGAGTTCGCTTTGATACAACTCCGCAGCCATGTGCAGGTATTGCGACCCCTGGCCGGAGAAGAGAAATGCAACCTGCGGTGCACCACCGCGTTCCCCGGCAATAGCTCCGCTCGCTGTCTTTAGCGTTGCGATGGTTTGCTCTCGACTGTCCTCGGAGCACAACACCAATCGACGCCAGCCGAACGCTTTGCGTCCAGTCTGCAGTGTCCAGGCAACATCCCCCAGTGCTATGTCTTGATTGTCCTGCAGCCAGCCGGCCAGATTTTCCGCTGCCGTATCGACCTCAGCATTGGAACGCGCTGATACCAACAAGAGTTGCCAATTGCGTGAGGCTGTTCCCTGTTCACGCACCGGCGCCTCCTCAAGCACCACGTGCGCGTTTGTGCCACCAATACCGAACGAGCTTACGCCTGCCCGTCGCGGTGCTTCAGTGGTCGGCCAGTCAGTGCGCGTGGCATTCACATAGAACGGGCTATTCGCGAAATCGATGTTAGGGTTTGGCTGCTTGAAGTGTAAGCTTGGTGGAAGGGTGCGATGTTGCAGGGCGAGCACGGCCTTTATTAATCCAGCTACTCCAGCCGCCGGATCGAGGTGGCCCATATTGCTCTTCACCGAACCGATACCGCAATACTGATTCTGGCTAGCTCCGGCCTCGCGATACGCTTTGGTTAGCGCGGCTACTTCGATAGGATCACCCAACGGGGTGCCCGTACCATGCGTTTCCACATAGCTGATGGTTTCCGGATCGATCGCTCCCATCGCGAGCGCCATAGAGATCACTTCGGCCTGGCCGTCGATACTTGGTGCTGTGTACCCGACTTTTACGGAACCATCGTTGTTCACTGCAAAACCGCGGATCACTGCATGGATCGGATCTCCGTCCGCTAGTGCATCATCGAGTCGCTTTAGCGCCACAACGCCAACACCGCTGCCACCGATAGTCCCCTTTGCCATAGCATCGAAGGCACGGCAATGGCCATCTGGCGAGGGGATACCTTCCTCTTGATAGATATAGCCGTTCTGATTAAGGAGAATTGAGCTGGCACCAGCAAGCGCCACATCGCACTGATAGTTGAGCAGGCTTTGGCAGGCCTGGCAAATAGCGACGAGCGAAGTCGAACAAGTGGTTTGAACCGTTATCGCCGGCCCACGCAGATTGAGTTTGTAGGCAACCCGTGTACTGATGTGATCCTTGTCGTTTGCCATCGAGATCTGGAACATGCCGATGGTGCGCATCAAGTCCTGGTTGGCGTAGAGATTGAAGACGTAGTGGCTGGCGTTTACGCCCGCGTATACCCCGATTAGCCCAGGGAATTGCTCTACATCACAACCTGCATTCTCCAGAGCCTCCCAGGCGCATTCCAGGAACAGGCGCTGTTGTGGATCGAGCAGCTCGGCTTCCCGAGGTGAGAAACCGAAAAAGGTAGCATCAAATAAATCCACATCCTCAAGGCGGATAGCTGCATTTACGTAGCCAGGATGCTGAAGCATACCTGGATCCAGGCCGGCAGCGACAAGATCCTCAGCCTTAAGAAACTGCACTGCTTCGACACCGTTGTAGAGATTGTCCCAGTAGGTGGCTGGATCTTTGGCACCAGGCATACGGCAGCTCATGCCGACTATTGCGATGCCGGTTGTGGGTTCGTTCTGTTGCATAGGTGCGCTCGTGTCCAAGTTCTGAGTCAGTTAATTGGCAGATTGTGTCTGTGAATCTGTTCTCAACCTCTCGCTGCTGAGGTAACGTGAAGCGGTACGAGGCCAGTCTGAGCAGAGTGAGTAGCTTAGGCCATCGGTTCTTCCTTCCCTGTAGCAGCGGCGCCATTTCGATGAACGAGGCAGCGGTGCTGCCGATGCCGATAGCGTACCCGAAGTCATCATGACGGTGGCCGCCGAAACATCGGGCGTGATTGCATGCTTGGGCGCTGGGGAACGGGCCTTGATGAGCCATTTTTGACTGATTTAGCAGCGACCACGTTCGGTGAATGGTCAGATGGTTTGCGGCCTGCCAGGTGGGTGCAAAGCAGTCGTACGGAAGGGTAGCGAAAAAGATCGAGCAGTTCCAAATCCACCGCCAGGTCTTCGCGCAGGCGATGTTGAACTTGTATCATGAGCAGCGAATGCCCGCCGTGGTCGAAGAAGTTGTCGTTGGGTCCGACTTCTCTTACGCCGAGTACTTCAGCCCAGAGCGCTGCTACACGCAGCTCCATTGGCTGCTCCGGCGAGAAAGGGACAGGACGGGGTGGTGGTGCATCAGATTCCGGATCTGGCAGGGCCTGCCAATCGATCTTACCATGAGGTGTACGCGGTAATTCAGTTAGTACGGAGATCCAGGCCGGTATCATATAATCGGGGAGTAATTGGTGCAGATGGGCACGTAACTCGTTTATTGGACACGGCGCTTGTGTTGACAAAACAACGTAGGCGCCGAGTCGTTTCTCTCCGTCGGTACCAGCACGCACCGTCGCTACTGCTTGCTGGACTGCGGGATGCGATTCGAGCGTATGCACTACTTCCGCTGGTTCGATGCGATAGCCACGCAGCTTAACCTGTTGATCTAACCGCCCGAGATACTCTAAAGATCCATCGCGCCGTTGTCGCACGAGATCACCGGTATAGTACAGGCGTCCTCCGCTTTCCTTCTTGGAGGAAAAAGGGTCGGGTATGAAACGCTCAGCGGTGAGCTGCGGTTGGCCGAGATAGCCGCGTGCCACTCCCGCCCCGCCAAGGTAAAGAACACCAGGCACGCCGCGTGGTAAGAGATTGAGGTACTTGTCCAGCACGTAGGCCTGCAGGTTATCGATTGGTTGGCCGATCGGAACGCGGTCGGCCGGACCGATGGTATGGCAGGGCCATGATGTTGAATCGATAGTTACCTCGGTCGGTCCGTAGATGTTATGTAACTCGGCATCGAGTTTCTGCCGGAAGCGCACACACAGATCGGCCGTGAGTGGCTCACCACCACTGAAAACCAGTCGCAATGCCTCACAAGACCTGAGCCCCGGCTCCTCCAGAATCAGATGCAGCTGCGAGGGCACCAGCTGCAGGACAGACACTTTATTTTCCGACACCGCACGTACCAGGTAAGCACTATCTCGGTGTCCGCCCTGACGTGCCAGCACCAGTCGTCCGCCGATGATGAGCGGTGCGAATATCTCCCAGACCGAAGCGTCAAAGTTGATTGGGGTTTTTTGCAGTATGGCATCGCGCGACGTGAGCGCGTAGCGCGATATCATCCAGTGCATGTGGTTGCACACGGCCCGGTGTGGAATCATCACGCCCTTAGGAAGACCGGTAGATCCGGAGGTATAGATCACGTAAGCCAAATGCTCGGCATCGATGGTAACGTCTAGAGGTGCGTCACTTTTGCGCGCGATTCGTTCACGTTCATGGTCGAGGTCGAGCAAAATCGCACTTCCCGTGGCTGCAGCTGATGCCAATGACTCATTGGTGACCACGACTGTTGCAGCGGAGTCCTCGAGCATGCTGGTAAGTCGTTTTGACGGATAGTCTGGGCTGAGGGGAAGATAGGCCCCACCCGCTTTCAGAGTCGCGAAGATCGCAACGACCATATCCAGCGAGCGTTCAAGGTGAATTCCGACTATCCGATCTGGGCCAACCCCGAGTTCGATCAGGCGTCGCGCGAGCCGATTGGCTCGTGCGTCCAGCTCCTGATAGCACAGCGATCCGTCTTCCGATTGCACTGCAATTGCCGTAGGCTGCGATGTCGCCGCGCGTTCGATCAGTGTGTGTAGATTGGCATCCGTCGGGTAGTGGGCTGCGGTGTCGTTAAAGGTAACCTGATGGCGGTACAACTCATCCTCGGAGAGCAGCATGGCTTTACTAATTCGGGTGTCGGGTATTTCGACAAAGGCCCGGGCGAGATTTACATAATGCACACACATTTGCTCAACGGTATCCGCGTCATACAAATCGGCGTTGTACTCCACAAAGATGTCCAACGCGCCTCCTTGATCCTGCACGGTGAAGGATAGATCGAACTTCGCCGATATTATACCAACGTCAATTGCGGCAGGGGGTGGGCTCCCCTCTGCAGCGCTACGAAGTACCTGAAAAATCACCTGAAATAGCGGATTACGGCTCAAGTCGCGTTCTGGATGAAGTTCCTCGACCAGCTTTTCAAAGGGCAGTTCCTGATAGGCATACGCGCCAAGCGCTGTCTCGCGCACGCGTTGTAATACCTCCTGAAAGGTCGGATTGCCGGAAAATGTGGTGCGCAACACTAGCGAGTTGACGAAAAAACCGATCAGGGGCTCAAGCTCGGTGGTAACCCGACCGGCGATCGGTGAACCAACGAGGATATCTTCCTGCCCGCTATAGCGGTGCAGCAACGTCTTGAACAAGGCGAGTAACAGCATGAACAGGGTGACGTTTTCGGTATGCGCCAGATTACGTAACGGCTCTACGAGTGAATCCGGAATCGATTGGCGACATTCAGCCCCTCGGCTAGTCGCTACTGGAGGGCGCGGACGATCAGTCGGAAGCTCAAGCAAGGTTGCGCCTGCGAGACGCTTACGCCAATAGTCGAGTTGTGCCTGAAGATTTTCACCCTGAAGGCTTTGGCGTTGCCAGACTGCGAAGTCGGCATACTGGATGGATAATTCAGGCAGTGTCGGGCGCTGGCCGGAGACGAAGGCGGTATACAGGGTGGTCATCTCGCGTGCCAGTACATCCATCGACCACGCGTCGGTCACAATGTGATGCAACGTGAGCAGCAGAATGTGATCATCCGGTGCCAACCGCAGCAGGCAAGCGCGCAGCAAGGGATAGTCCATCAGGTCGAATGGAAGCGCGGCCTCTTCCGCTGCCAGGAGTCGCGCAGACTCTCGTTGTTGCTGCTTGGACCGGGCGCTAAGGTCGACCACCTTTAGTGCTATGGTTGCGTTCTTTGCGATGCATTGCACCGGCTCACCCTGATCGAATTCAAAGTGGGTACGCAAGATTTCGTGTCTACGTACCACCTCGTTCAGAGTCATTTCGAGTGCATTGATCTGTAGCGCTCCGGGGAAGGGCACCGTAAGCGGTACGTTGTAGGCTGCGCTTGTAGGATCGAATTGGCTAATAAACCATAATCGTTGCTGTGCGAAAGACAGAGGAGCTCGCTCAAAGGTTGCCCGTCGCGGGATAGTACCTGGTCCGTCGACGTCGAGACCTTCACGTGACAGCAGCGCGTCGAGCAGTGTGCGCTTCTTTTTATCCAATACCGGTACCCTTGAATCGGTCATAGCGCCTCTGCCTCCTGGGTTTCGGCTAGCGCCAGATTGTCCAACGAGAGAAGTAATTCGGCGGTACGTTCGAGACGACCTGCAAGTTCGGTTTGTTCGCCCATCACTGCAGCAAATTCTGCCACAGTCGGGGATTCGAAGATCCACTGCAACGGCAATTGCGCTCGGAAAGCATCGTTGATCCGTGCCATGAGTTGCGTGGCAATCAGCGAGTGGCCCCCGAGCTGAGAAAAGAAGTTTTCGTGGATACCGACACGGTCGATCGCGAGCGTATCCGCCCAGATGCCAGCCAATGCTATCTCCACGTAGTTTCGCGGAGCGACGTAACCGCTGGCATACTTGGCGCGCATGTCGTGCGGTGGTGGTAAGGCCTGTCGGTCCAACTTGCCGTTTGGCGTGAGCGGCAATGCCTCCAGAAAAGTAAAGCTGGAAGGCACCATGTAATCGGGCAGGCGCTGCAGCAGATGGGTTTGCAGGCGGGGTACCAGGCGGTTTTGATGCAGCGCCTGGAACGGCTGGTTGGTGTAGTTCGTCCAGTCGCTTAGAGGCGGAGTTTCGCGAACCGGAAATGACGGCGGTGTATCTGTGTCACCCTTTATTCGGCGCTCCAGTAGCACATCGTAGCAGCCGTCCTGGCGGGCAAGATTCCAGCTCAGCGCCACGGCGTAACTTCTCTGCGCCGCCCACCGCGGCCACTCTCCGGGAGCAATCGATCCGCTCGCTTTCTGTCGTACCACTTCAAGGACAGCCTGAGTCTCTGATGTACCATCATCGACGAGGCCTGCGGCGGCAACCGCCGAGGCAACCCAGGCATTCGGAATTTGTCTTATTGACAGGCTCGTAGGTGCTTTTTTCTGGAGAAAATCTGAGAGTCGATCTAGATCGAGATTGCGAGTCCGCCAATTCAACTCCTCCTCCGTCGAGGCTGCTATGACCGCCTCGGTACAACTCAGTACGACATCGTAACGGAAGCGGTTGAGTTCGTTGTTCGACTGTCCGCGCTTGAGTTGGAATTCCACGCTACGGACTTGTGGGAATCGCTTGGCAAAGGCGAGGAAGAATAGAGGATCCACCGCGAGTTCGCTATCTTGGGCAACCAGCTTCGCAACCGCATCGTGCAGAACTTCCGGAGTGGACTGGTCGAGCATGTGGTGCAATTCGAGATCGGTATGGAAAGCGCGAAGCAGCGAAAGGTTGCGGACATCTCCGACAAATAATCGACCGCCGGGTGCGAGCGCTGTCAATGCGTGCTCGAGCACCTGCACGAGATAATGCACACTCGGGAAATACTGGATCACCGAATTGAGGACTACCGTGTCGAAAGACTGGTAGCCGATTGCCGCTTCGGTCGCCTCGCAGCACCTCAACTCGACACATCTTTGCAGCTTCCGAGTGTGGAGTTGGTTACCGGTGAATTCGATCGCTGCAGCTGAGAAATCCGTGCCGATGTAGCTGTCGCAATCCGGCGCTAGTCGCAGTAGCAGCAGGCCAGTGCCGCAACCGATCTCCAGCACGCGCCGTGGTTTGAGGTTGCGAATCTTGGCCACCGACTCGTCCACCCATTCGCTCATCTCCTCGACCGGAATCGGAGCGCCAGAGTAGCTGTCATTCCAGCCGACGATATTGAAGGCAGGGTCAGCGGTGGAGTCTTGGGTGTTATAAGTTTCGTCGTACAGGGTTTGCCAGTGCCCAATCTGCTCGCGTTCCGCTTTCTCGTCCATCTGCTTATTATTCGACTCGGGACGTGCCACGATGTATGCGGCGAGGCTTCTATCGTTGGCTGTGTCTTCGCGGACCACGACGACGGCCTCCTCGATGGCTGGATGCCGGCAAAGCTCGGTTTCAATCTCGCTCAACTCAATCCGAAAGCCGCGAATTTTAACCTGATGGTCGATGCGGCCAAGGAACTCAATCTGGCCATCATCACGCCAGCGCACCAGGTCGCCCGAAGCGTAGATGCGCGCATTCGGAGACTGGTCGTACGGATCATGCAGGAAACGCTCCACTGTAAGCGCCGGCTGGCCGCGATAACCGCGTGCGAGCCCGAGGCCGCCAATATGAAGTTCACCGGGAACACCTATTGGAACCGGCTGCCCGCGGCAATCAAGCACGTAGACACGGTTGTTGTCGATAGGTCGACCGATGGGCGGCGGTCTGACGGACAAGTCTTCGGCATCGATGATTGTGGCAGTCGTAACCACCGAGTTTTCGGTCGGCCCATAGTGGTTGATTACCGGGCAAGGCAGCCCTTTTGATGGGCGGCGACGTAGCGTATCACCACCTGTTAGCAGCGCTTTGAGTTGGAGCGAATCAGGCCAACGGATGTCAAGCACCACCTCGGCGAGTGGAGTCGGCAAGAAGGTGAGGGTGATGCGTTCTCGGGCCATCCAGTCGATGAGTGCCGCCGCAGATAGCCGCGTCATGTCGTCGGCGATATGCACTGCGGCACCGACAGTAAGATAGGGCCAGATCTCCCACACAGCGGCGTCGTATGCGAAAGACGCGACATGGGTGGCGCGGTCGGTTTGGTCTACCGCATAGGTACGTAGATGCCAGCGCACAAGGTTGGACAAGCCGGCGTGTGTAACGTCCACACCCTTCGGTCGACCCGTCGAGCCAGAGGTGTAGATCACATAAGCCAGATCGTCGAGATCGGGCCTGATCTGTAAATTCGCCATGGACTCCTCGAGCAACAGCTCGGATTCGTCATCAACACACAGTACCGGTACCGACGCGTCGGGTAAAAGTTTCCTGTCCCCGCGTAACGTCAGCAAAAGCGCTGCTCCTGCATCCGATAATATGTAGTTGAGGCGTTCGCCTGGATAGGCTACATCAAGGGGCAGGTATGCTGCGCCTGACTTGATGATGGCGAGGATCGAGATGAAGCTTTCCAGGCTGCGCTGCATTAGGATGGAGACTACAGATTCCCGTCCAATGCCACGATTTCGTAGTCGATGAGCAAGTTGGTTGGCGTGACGATTGAGGGCTTCGTAGTTTAGATTCTGGGCACCGAACGACACCGCGGTTGCCTGCGGTCGCCTTGCAACCTGCTCCTCGAAATTCGTAAGTACGCATGCGAGTGGTGGCGTGTCGATTTGTGTTTGGTTCCATTCTTCCAGCACTTGCTGTTGCTCTTCTTCGGGCATGAGCGATAGCGTCCCTATGGATTGCTGGGGATCGGCGGTAATCGATTCGAGCAGGACCTCGAAGCGACGTGCTATGCGCTGTACGGTTGCCTCGGTGAACAGTTCGGTACAGTACTCAAGCTCACCAGCGATGCCTTCGCTACCTTCCCAAAGTGTAAGGGCCAGATCGAAGATAGCGGTGCCGCGCGCGGATTTGGCCGCGGATGCAGCCTCGAGCCCGCCGCCGTCGACCTGGCCAACGGCATTCACATACTGAAAGGCGACCTGAAACAAAGGATTGCGGTCCAGGCTGCGCTCTGGTTGCAAATGCTCGACCAGAACCTCGAACGGCAGCTCGTCGTGGGCAAATCCATCCATCACCACCTGCTTGATACGCAGCAATGCATCATGGAATGAAGGGTTACCCGACAGATCACTACGCAGCACCAGGGAGTTAACAAAGAAGCCTATGAGAGGCTGAGTCTCGCTGAGGTTGCGTCCGGATACCGGAGCACCGATGACGATGTCTTCTTGCCCGCAGTGACGATAAAGAAGGATCTTGAATGCTGCAAGCAGCAGCACGAAAACAGTCACGCTTTCGGTACGAGCGAGGTGTTTGATTCGTCTCGTGAGGTCGGCGCTCAGCTCAAGGCGCAGAATCGCGCCACGGAAAGACTGAACCGTAGGTCGCGGAAAGTCGGTGGGTAGCGTCAGCGCCGATAAGTCTTCGAGCTGACGCTTCCAGTAGCTGAGTAGGCGGTCAAGCGACTCACCGGCTAAGCGTTCACGCTGCCAGATGGTGTAATCAGCATACTGGATTTGCAAAGGTGGCAGTGGGGATGGGCGGCGTGTGATGAAGGCTCCGTAGATCTCGCGAAGATCTCGGAATAGAACATCCATGGACCAACCGTCGCAGATGATGTGATGCATAGTCAGCACCAGCATGTAGCTCTCGACGTCAATTTGAAGTAGGGCGCAGCGCAGCAAAGGGCCAATTGTGAGATCGAAGGGTTTGCGCAGCTCCTCACTGGCAAAGCGCAATGCCTCATCCTCGCGCTCGGATTGAGGCAATAGTCGCAGGTCGCGGAACAACAGCGGCAGGTGCAGCTCGGGTAAGATGACTTGGACGGGCTCTTCGTCGATAGTACGAAACACCGTGCGCAGTGCTTCATGTCGGTGCACGATCTCGTCGAGGCTGCGCTCGAACTCGACCGGATTAATCACTGTGTTTAGTCGCAGCATTGTACTTTCGTCGTAGAACGGGCTGTCAGGGGCAAGTTGATGCAGAAACCACAGTCGCCGCTGCGCGAAGGAAAGAGGCACCGGACCGTCGTGTCCACGCTGTGGAATCGATAGCAGATCGCCGGGATTCGTTGACTGGGGCGATTTTTGCTTCGCAAGGCGTTTGAGCAGGGCCTGACGCTCTGCGGACATCGACTGAATACGTTCGTTGATGATGGGAGATTTCGCCTTAGCCATTGCTATCTACCCGGCTTTTCGCCAGTGAAGGATTCGGTAGGCGCTGGTACCGTTTTTCATGTCATCGTAGATCGGAGAGCCGGGTACCGCCAGGAAGGTGTCGACAGCGCTCGGGTCAGCGGCGGGTTGGAATGCCTGGCGATGCTGTTGCGCGGTTTGGTCACACGAGAGCAACACGTTGGCGGTGATGTCGCGTTCATGCTCAAGAGTCATGCCGAGACCTTGCAAATAGGAAGCTCCAGCCTCCCAGGTAGCGATCGGTACATTGTCGGTATGCAAAAAGCACCCCCCGGGACGTAGCACGTTATGCACCCCAATGTAGAAGGCGAATACGTCTGGGTAGTTGTGTGATGACTCGATATTGGTAACGACGTCGAACTCGTTCTTGCCGAATGGCAGGTGTTCCGTGTCGCCCTCCTGAAAGCTAAATCCGGGGTAACGGTGAGTCCTACAGCAGTAATTGATGGCTTCGGGGGCGAGATCTAAACCAACGAATCGCTTGGCGTTAAAGTAACGGTTGATGACATACGCAGTGCCCCCTCGCCCGCATCCCGCATCGAATACCTCAAGCCCGTTCAGATCGACCGTGCCGATCAGTTCGAGAACCAGCTTGACCGCGTTGCGATTCAAATACTGCGCTGGCAAGTTGATGGGTGAATACTCTTTTGCTGCCGTGGACGCGTATCCATAATTGAGGAACATCGCGTGTTCGCCAAGTGGTGTGCTATCAAGCTGCAGGCTGACATTGTTGTAGAACTCGCGCGAGAGGCGTTTCGTATCAGATACAGACACCGGTGCATCTAGTCGAAGTTCGTGGCTAGCTTGCTCCTCTACCCGGGGCGGGTCAACCGCAGGAGTAACTGCTGCATGCGCACTGCTCTTGAGCTTTTCCAGTAATCTACGCCGGTCCGGCGTAAGTGTCGCTAAACGCTTGTCAAGGGGTGTTTTGTCGGTCATCGATAATTGTCCGAAGGCTTTTCCTTGCCGCCGCAGAGCGGCACACACGTTGCAGATTCCGGCCGCTATAGTGTTGGACTTATCTAGGGCGCCGGCACTAACAGATCCTAATTTGCCATTGCCCTTGTGGCGTTCGCATAGAGCGCTACCGTACCTACACTCAGACTCAAATATTCCAGATCGGACAGCGGTACACTCGCACTGTTCAGTTGCTGGATAAGCTTCTGTAAACCACGGACGTAGGTTGTAAGCGCCTCGGTAGACTGTTTCTGCAGAAGATTGCTCTGCTTACCAAGCAGCGACATCAACTTCTTATCAATTTGTTCACCTTGAAGCTGTGCATCCTCTGCAAGCTGTTCATAAGCGCGAACGGTTTCACTGTAAATCTTCTCAACGCGCTCTTTCGCATCGTCCTGCCCTGATGCCTCTTTATTCGCAGCTTCATACTCGCGCTGAAGATTCTCAACTTGCTTTTGTAACTCGGCGTAGCTATCCCCAACCTCGCGCATGTACGCCTCATAAGTTTCTGAGCTTTTGGTCTGGGAGTCGGCGAATGAATTCTGTACCGCACTGAGGTAATCGAGGAAGATAGATTCTAAGGAGCTTTTTGCTTCGGTGGGTGGCGCGGATGTTGTGACCTTTGCCTTTGGTTTAGTCGTGCGCTTGGGATTAGTCGTGCGCTTGGGATTAGTTGCGCGTTTCGGTTTAGCTGAACTTGAGCGGACCATATGCTTTCTCCTTTTTGCATAATTTTGAAGTTCTCAGAAAGCATAAAAGCTCCTTCTTTATAAGTCCAGATATTTCCCTATCGTTGTAATAATCTGACCTGAAAAATAAAAGACATATAATTGTTCCCGATTAACGACATCATGTGACTCAACGACGCAACCGAGGATAGATAATCTGTATCTGTAAAAAATGTATACTGCCCCCGGAAATACTGGCGATTTGACAGGCCAGGCAGGCAATCGTCCGCGCGGGTGAAACCCTCAGCCAGGTTATACTGGCGTTCGAGATTCCAGATGCGCTCGCCGGTATTTTGCATGCTTTCGGCATCCCAATCTACCTCACAGGCGGCGTCGAGCATTTGTGCCAGGTGCTCCGCTGGGAACATGACGTTAGTAAACATGCAGATACCGGAACTGTCGATCGCACCGGCCAGGTCCTGGGTGGAATTCACCAGCTCGGCCTTGCCCTCGATGTTGACATTGGCAAAGTCGTGCAGCAGTGGTCGCACGAGCATGTTGCAGCAGCCCCAGTTCATCGGCAGGGTTGCCGACGCACAGTTTTGGCAGTTCAGCGTAACCAAGCCGTGGAAACTGGTAAGAATGTCGATCTCCAATACAGGCTTTGCGCTCATTGAAGATGATTAGCTGCCGTTACCGTTGAGTTGGTATAGTTTCAGGTAAATTAGTTCAGACCAAACCAGCCGAGGCGGTCAAACATGCTCAATCCTGTCTGGCCGAATACTCCTGGTGCATGCTGACAGGCCGCAAACGACTCTTGAACTGCGCAAGGCCCCCGCGGCCGACATCGGGACCGTCGTTAATAAGAGTCCAATCCTGTCGCATCACCATGAAGTGATAGCGCTGGTAAATGCTGAGACCAGCAATACTGGAATCAGACTTGGCCTCGGAAAATACACCGACACCGGGACGTAACTGACCACCGAAGGCAAACGCCGATACTAGGCCGTCGATGAGAATAACCTCCCCCTCAAGAGCGGGTGCGGTAAGGTGATCCGCCAGATCCAAGAGTCGCTTTGTTGCACCAACCCCACCCTGTGTGCCATGGGCAATACGGTGATATTGACGCCACCGCTGCAACAGTTCCAGGCAGTCGTTTTTGTACCTAGGTGAATAACTCTGGATATTCAGGTTCGTGAGTTGCTCGAATTTTGTTACATAGCGCCGAATGCTGCGCAAGCGTCCACCCCCGAGATCAAGATAGGTGGACGGCGAATACAAATATTGCATCTTCCGTTTGACCACGCGTAGCATTTTCGCTGCTAAAACCTGTTCGACGTCGTTGTCGTCGATCTTCAGGATTCTAGCGCTGGTATCGCCATTAAAATCGTTGGCACGCTCCAGACAGCGCAACATAACCGCGTTATTCATCGGCGTCGGTGCAACAATCAGATCCAGTCTCGGCACACCCGTGCTTCGTTTCCATCTAAACACGCAGATCGAACCATCGTCCTCGGTCAATAAGGCGGCGCTCAACCCGGGACGGTTATGTCCGAGTAAATGAGGGAAGTAATACCCGAAGCCGGTCTGCAGACCTGAAGCGATCGACCGGTTATAAGCAGCTAGATCCGACTGGTCGGCTACTTTCAAGCCTTCCAGCGCTCCTGTCAGCTCAGGTTCCGCTAATGAAGCGTTAACTTCCCGGGCTTTCGTCGCTGAATCAGACATATACCAAGGCTCTAATTCCGCTACTCACCCTCATCTCTATCAAGCGCGATAATCATTTCCGGCGCCTGTAGCATGCCTCTCGAAGAATGACCGACCCTGGAAGCTTCCACCAACCGCCAATTGAATTTCCAATTCAGTTCGTTGGCCAGTTGCTGTGCCCGACGAAAAATGTTGCGCCCACGATGTAAGCGGTTGGTACCTTGTTTTTTCGCTGCTTCAGTTACCACGAGATTCTTGACACCGGTATCCTCCTGACCCAGATAAATGCTGATTGGCAGTCCAAGATACTGCCTGAGCTGGGTCTCTGCTTCCTCTCCCTCGAACAACCCGCCAAACCCGTAAGGAACCGCTTCACTCAAGCTCGGCGCCACGTGAACCGACGGATTGGCAATAATAATCCGGTCCGCGTCAAATGGTAACGAATATGCGGAAATCCTGGACAGGAACTGGCCCCCCGCTGAATGGCCGAACAAATACAATCTGGGGTCGCTCCGATCAATTTCCTTTTTTGCCTGGCGTAGCATCTCGCGTAAAATGGGCCCGGTCCAACGCGACCTCGGCTGAATGTGCTTGCCACGCACCACCCCCGCACGATGGTAACGCCAATTGGGGAATCTGTCTTTGTCGAACAGGGGAGCAAACACCATCAGACAAATTTTTCGCGCCACCTTGGCGGCCTTGTCCCGTACCCCCTCGGCCTTACGATTGAGGCCATGAAACACGAACAGAATATCGTGAGAATCACATGACGCCGGACGGAAGGTATACACCCTGATATCCACGCCGGCAGCGTTCCATACCTGCTGATTATACTCCGGCGTTTTCGCACTGCTTGCCGACGCATATAGCAGGATCAGCGAGCCCAGTAGAAATCGAATCAATCCACGGATTACGGGCTTGATAGCAACCGGGGGTAACTGGCCAATCCTAAACATTGACCATCTCCACCTCGTTTGACAGCGACACTGCAATCTGACTGGGCGTTAATCCCAGTGCATATCCAGCCGCAATCGCATACTGGAATGCCGTTACCAGATGTCGTAATTTGGTGGCACTGCCATGTTGGGGTAATAGACTCAACGGAAAACTGGCCAAAATTTCCTCACCCGACAGGAGTAATATCTGGTTCTCGCCATCGTGCCATTGGGTCGTTACCGCTACCCCGTTATTGTCTAAATGGGCTTGCAGCCCAGGGTCGTTAACTCGATTCGACACCAGTATCAGTCGTTTTTCCCTGTACGCGGATAATTTTTCGTGAACCACTAAATTGCCTGCCCCGACGACCATGCAATCGGTAGTAGCTCTGGCAACTATGTCCATACCAAGGTTGAACTGGTCGGCCCGGCCGGACTTAACACGATCCATGATGATGCTTACCGAGGCTCGTTCGAGTTTCAATCCGGATTCGCCCGTCTGTCGAAGCGATACCGTGCTTACCATCGCATCGATCCCCGGATCACGCAACAAAACGCGTTGGGCCTGCGATTGCTGTTTCCTGGACCACTTCGCAATCATTCCATCGGTGTAAATTCCGCTTCGAAGGGTCAGCGCAACCGAGCGCCGGGCGCCCCGCAGAATTTTATCCAGTGCCCTGGCAATCGTTCCCGTTCCACTGTCGCCGCAAACTATGGCCACGGGTAATCTACCGGTTTGCTGTCCTGGAAACATCTGTTCGAGTAAATCACCGGCAACGTTTCGAGATTTCCCTGCCACCGGCCAGGTATGGATATCCAGTCCCGGCCGAGCATTAATTTCGACGATTGCGCCGCCGATTTCATGGTAGGGATGGCTGATGTCTGGCGTAATAAAATCGATTCCTGCAACATCCAGGCCGACACCCAGGGACGCTCTTTCCGCCATTTCCCGATTGTCAGGATGCACCTGATCGGTTACGTCAATTGGCAGGCCACCGGTAGACACATTTGCTGCAGTACGCAGTTGAATTTCTTGTCCCTTGCGCGGCACATCCTCCGGTGACAGGCCAGCCATGCGTAAATGACGCATCACTTCTTCATCCTTGACGATCCTGAAACCGCGAAATCCATCCCGATAAGGATTTTCGTTTTCGGCGTCGATCAAGGACTGCACTGTCGACAGGCCGTCACCTGTGATGGAGGGGGGGCGTCGATGAACCGCGGCGACGAACCGGCCTCCGACGACCAGCAATCGGTAATCGAGGCCCGGCACGAATTTTTCGATCAGTACATCGGCGCCTGATTTATGCGCCAGATCGAAAGCCTGCTCAATTTCATCCAGCTGGCCAAGACCCACACTGATCCCTCTGCCCTTTTTTCCCCTGACGGGTTTAACAACCAGCGGAAACCCGATTTTATTTGCCGCTTGCAGAGCCGAGTCTGGCGTCCCCACTTTTAACTGACTTGGTGCGGGCAATCTCAGGTCTGACAGACGGCGATTGGTCTGGCGCTTGTCCGCGCAAATTTTCTGCGCGGCCATGGAGGTGGAATCGGTCATCGAGGCATAAAAATGATGCTGCAACCGTCCCTCTCCCAGCAACAGATGCTGTCGCCCCAGCGTCTGACAGGGGATGCCGCGTTTTTCCGCTTCCAGACCGATGACCGCCGTGGAAGGTGCCAATCGCTTGCGTCTGACGCTTTCCCGCAACCCCTCGAGCGCTTTCGCAAATGCGTTTTCATCGCCGGCATCATTTTCGGCTGGTAGTCGACCAAGTAACTCGTTAACTCCCGAGAGCGCAATCTCCGCCGACTGACGGGAAATTTTCGGACGAGATGTCTCCCAGACCACTAGCGGCTGGTCTCCGTCCCGGTCGATGGCAGCGAAGGCAATGGAGCCGAGATCGTGCTGCGCGAATGATACCGAGTGCTCGACCGCCAAAATTGCTTCCAGCAGCACCTGGGCCAGGTCGATACCATCCGTGGAAAGCAAAGCTAGCTTGAAACCATCGCCGATACCATTGTTTGGAAGAAAGGAAGTTAGGGATTGGAAGCGCTCGAGAAATGCCGATCCGAATTCCGGCAGAAGTTGCGCCGTCGAGACCGCAGCCAAATTTCCGAGTTCCAGATGGTAGGCAATAACCGTCGAGCCGTGGTATCGATTGGCACCGGAAAATAATTTATCGGAGCCGAAGCTTATCCCCGCTCGAAACTGGGCTGCCGCGGGGTTAGCGGTCGCTTGAGTAAATTTTACCGGTTTCATCGATTCAGCCTTCCCGTAGCCCGAGATTCAGGGTCTTCATGATCGGCTCTAAAAGGAAATCAAGGGGGGATCTGGGTGCGGTCTTCATATAGACTTCGGCGCCCATGCCGGTGACGAGGTCTATCTGGTTTTGTATCAGGGCATCCTCCGAGAGCTTGATCCTCGCGCTATAATAATCCTGGCCCGTATTCAAGTCGCTGATGCGATCCGCCGAAATACTCGAAACCTGCGCTTCGATAGGCACCTGACGACGCCGGCTGTACGAAGTCAGACGCACATCCGCAGGCATACCGACCCAGACTTCGTCAATATCTTCCGGGTCAATACGGGTTTCGACGATTAACTCGTCACCAGCTGGCACAATCTCCATTAACGCTTGCCCCGCCTGGATGACCCCATCCAGCGAATGAATCTGCAGATTTACTACGATGCCGTCGATCGGAGACAGAATCTGCGTACGTTGCAATACGTCGCGTGCTGCGACAATACGTTGGGAAAGATCGAAACGCTGCGCCCGTTTTTCGCGCAACTGCTCCGTAATACTCGCAATTCGTACCGATTCATTTTCGCTTTTCTGCAAACGAAATTTCAGAATGTCATGTTCGAACTGACCGATACTTGTACGATAGGTGATCAACTCGTCATTAATTTCGGTTACACGCTGTTGTAGTTTCAGACTTTCCAGTTTGGGAATTAGATTCAGCTTGGTCGCCTGATCGATGGCTTTCAGCTCCTGCTGGATCAATTTTTTTTGCTGCGCCTTTTCTTTGATGCGATCACGCAGACCGCTTATTTCTGCCTCGGTTTGCCTGCTTTGCTTGTCGATCAACGCCAATTGGTCGCGGATCAGGGTCCGTTTGCTTTGCAGTATTTGGCTTTGTCCAGTCATTACCGATTTAACCGATGACAAGTTCCGATTAGTCTTCAGCTCTTCAGGAAAGTCGATTTTATCGAGTTCGTCGCGCTCCGCGACAAGTCTCGCAATAATCGCCACGGTTTCATAGTATTGAGCCTCCAGCTGGTTCAGCTGGGCCGCAGGTTTGATATCGCGAAGCTTAACCAGCTTTTGCCCGACGATAACATCATCGCCATCCTTGACATGAATGGATTCCACTATTCCACCTTCCAGATGTTGTATCTGTTTGCGGTGACTGAACACACTGACAATACCAGGAGCGACTACAGCGCCTTCGATGGGTGCGAGGTAGGACCAGGCCGCAAGAACACCAACAAAAAACATAACCTGAAGAATGCCGGCAATTATCAATCTGACCGGGAACGGTCGGAGCATACCGTCTGCCACAACAGGCGGGAAATTCTGCGCTGGTACTGGTTGCAGGTTATCCGTCATGACCAAACCGTGGTCGGATAACGCTATCGCTCGAATTCACATTTTCATCCTTCGGCTCCTCGTCATGAGTTTGCTTTCTGCGACTCCGCCGATTTCGGCTGGAACTGCCGGTTCGTCGTGCTTTGAGATGTTCGGCGATTTCTTCCCTGGACGCCAACAAGGTATATTTACGATGAGATAACAGTATCGCCTTGTCGGCCATTCTGGCCGAGGATTGTCTTTGGGCGGTCAGAATCACGATGGCGCCCTCGGCTACCAGAGCTTTGATTCCCTTAACAAGCGTTCTTTTTGTACGATAATCGAGGTGTGGGAACGGCTCGTCCAGTATCACAAGTGACGGGTTTCCGTAGAATGCCCTGGCGACCGCAATGCACTTTCTCTGTCCCGCTGACAGCAGGGGTTCCCTGTCTGCGATTTCCGTATCGTAACCTTGTGGTAAATTAACAATTGTTTCATGGATACCGGCTAGCTTTGCCGCACGTATGATCTGGTCGACATTTCCCTGCTCCATGCTGGCGATATTTTCCCTGACGGTGCCTTGAAACAGCGTGATATCCTGGGGCAGGTAGCCGATTTCTCGACTCAGACTATTTCCCTGCAGCCGGTACACATCGACATCGCCCAGGTGAACATACCCCGACCCAGGGGTCAGCACGCCACTGGCCAGACGGCAGAATGTCGATTTACCGGTAGCGCTGGCGCCTATGACACAAAGTAATTCCCCTGGATTGATCGTCAAATCTATCTTCTGTAGTAAAGAACGGGGTTGTCCGGGATAGCGGTATGCGACCTTTTTCATGCTCAACGGCATTGGCGCGGTAGACGATGCTCTGGATACCACTGGCGCCTTTTCATCTCCAAGCGAGCGCTTGATGCGTATATAGGCTCTCCTTGCCTTGACGGCATCATTCCATCTCACCATCGCATTTTGCACCAAAGTATATGCGATGCGGCCCAGAATATTGGCAGCAACGACAGCCCCCAGACTCAACATTTCGTTGATCACAAGCCAAATGCCAATACCGAGCATGCCGATCCGAACAAATTGGCCTACCATACGCATCCCGACCGAAAAATTGATCTGAACAGTGCGGGAGCGGATATTTTCATCCTGTCGAGCTATGGCGCCATCGGACCACCTTTTGGCGAAGCTGTTAACCGTCATCAGCGAACCGACCGTCTCACGCTCGCGCTCGGCGGAGGAGATCCAGTCCCGCACATCCTCGCCGGCCCGGCGGGTTGCATTGCGCGATTCGCGCGTAAGGTACTCGTTCAAAGCCCCCATAACCAATGCCAGCAGGCTGCCGACAAGGACGACATAACCCAGGGTGATGGATATCAGGAAGACGCATGCGATGAACAGAGGTGCCCAGGGGAGATCCAACCAGGCAATCAATCCCCGGTTGCTGACAAAAGATCGCAGGATACCGATATCCCGGAGTCTCGTTGAACTTTCCGGTGAACTACGACCATCTTTTTGCATACCGGTGGCAAATAACGCAGGACCGAAGTAGCGTTCGATCCAGTTACCCCAGTGTGCGAAAAGCTTTCTGCGCGTCGCCTCGAGCATGGCGCCGCAAATAATAGCGACCAGTGTTATCACGGAGAGCATCAACAGCGTTTCCATGCTCCGGCTGGCGATAACCCTGTCCAGCAACTGCAATACATAAATGGGAGTCGCCAGTTTTAGCAGGTTGATGAATATGCTGAAGACCACGATAGCCGCGAGTCCTGGGGAAGAACGTCGCCATGCGGTGCTCAATCGCACCAGTTGCCGGTGAACCGTATTGGTCTTGTCAGAAACAATCTCCTCACTCATCCCAGATCCCGGCCCGTCTCAAGGACAAGCTTTAGGTAGATTCCTCCAGATTATCGGAATAATCGAACAAATTCATCCTGCTGGCTTCTCTTTGCCAGTAACCGGGAGAGATCGGGGCGCTATCCAAATCGACTATGTAGTCCGAATTCCCGGCGGCCGATAGATGAACCATTTGACTCGGACGGGTTTCAATCTGACGACAGGGTTTTCCGGTAATGGCCGATACCAGTGCGCCCGCCTGGATTTCGAACGGTGAATACAAGGGACATGTCTCGTTACCGACCTCACGCATCGAAAGGGGTGACCGGGTTATCAATCCACTGATCGCAAGTACCGAATAACCCAGGTCGCGGAGCTCGCGGTAGCCGGTGCGCGCTCCCAGTGAATCGTAGGCCGCGAACACCACTCCGGAAACGATCGATTGCAGGTTTTCCGAGCGCAACAAGGTCGCGGTTTCGTCGTGTTGTAATCCATCAGCAATTTCGACAACGGAATAATCACAGCGGCGTTTGGTAGCCTGATGTATCAGACCAAGTACGGAGGATTCGATATCGGCGCTCGGGATCTTGTAGGTACTGGCGAAACCTCCGTCGGTAAAATCCATTACCACATCCGCCCCCATGTCCTTCATTTTCCAGACATCACCACCTGATCCGGTGCCTGTTGCCTTGATTCCCGCGACTCGATGACCGTTCTCCTTAAGGCCGCGAATGATCGAGGCGGCGGTAAAGGTTTTGCCAGAATTCATCGCGGTGCCCACCACGAGGATTACCTTGTTGAGCTTCGTTACTTCGGGAAAATTGATTTTAAAGTCGACGATATTCAACGGCACGCCATGCTCATCACCGACAATTCCGATGGGCATAATTCGAGTCGGCGGTAGCATGCGGTCGTGACGACTGATTTCCCGCGAGGCAATTCCTCCGCTGGCAACCAGATCGCACATGCCAAGATCATCGCCCACCATGGCTTCGAACTGATCCGGCGCATAGCGATTACCGAAGCAAACCAGAATTTCATCTCCGGGTAACATCCAGGCACGCCGACCATCGATACGTTCGATCCGCCGATGCTTGCCGAGCTCTTGTACAGTCGCCAGCACCAGTTGGCCGGTAGCGGGTTTGGCATCGACGGAAATCAATGTTTTCATCCGGGCCAAAGGAACCCGTCGGGTAGTAAATGCTCGTTTGGCCCTCAATAGGCGACTGCGACTCAATTCGGTGTGTTTCATCGATTACTCCATCATCGAAAAGTGGTACTGCTGTTGTTAGTATTCTTAGTTTTTCTTCGCATGCACAATATCATTTTAAACTTCCTTGAATTGTGACCTGCTTTCCATTCCAAACTGGATCAGACTGATATCGTAGCTCAATTGTTGCTGTTCGATCCAGCGATAATCCGAATATAAACGCCGGAAACGATCTCAAATAGCTTTGGTACTGACCGACCTGTCATATGCTGCAACCAGGCCAGAGCCTGCGTAGTTATAATTAGATTACCCATTCAACCTGAAGATAAGCTTAAGATTTAGTCGGGCTTGATCGCAAGGGTGATCGCCGTAAGAATGACCACGATAATCACAGTAGGCCCGAGAGCCATTTCTTTCCATGCCAACGGTGGACAGGATTCCTTTACACCTTTATTCAGACTGAACCCTCCGTCTGGCGTTGGGCGCTCATTTGTACAGGTCGAACTTCCCGATTACAAGTTATCGTACAATTATTTTTTGCGTCGCAAACTGAGGCTAATCAGCGCCACCCGATTCCCCCTGGGGTCTCTTCTGCTCTTAATAGCATAGGGTTGGAAACCCATGCTCGCGTAAAGTATTAACGCCCGCGTATTTCGGTTATAGACACTGATCCTGACCTCTGGCAATTGGTATTTAACAAACGCCATCTCGCTCATGTACGACACCAGGTTCCTGCCGAGCCCACTACCTCTTCGACTCCGATCAACGACAACATTCCCGATATAGACGGATCGCGACTTGCGGAGCTGATAAAAAGCAGCGAATCCCACCACTTGGCCGTCGGTCAGCAATACCGTCGGCTCCACTCTTCGAGCGAGCATAGCTTCGAACTGATCCACGGTGAGAGGGAACTCGCCTTTCGGATAAACGAGGAATAATTCCTCCTCATCGAGAATAAGATCGCAGACTGCCTGATGATCGTCGGGCAGTAGCGGACGCAATTCCACTGGCATTTATCGATTCCTCCACTTCATGCCACTTGACTCGATATCCTGCGTTCCGGACAAAAATTCACCGCTTAGTTGAAACAATAACCAGGCAACAACCGAGACTGACTTTTTATATTCGACTCTTTTCAGGGAAACAATACCTCGGTGAGTGCCTCGTCGATTGCGCGGACTGTTGCGCAATCGATGCTGATGTCGGCGGCGACGGCATTTTCTTCGATCTGTTCCGGCCGGATGGCGCCGATGATTGCCGAGCTGACACCTTCCGGTCTCAAGACCCAGGCCAACGCCAGCTGCGACATCGATATCGAGAGCTGCTCGGCGATCGGCCGCAGACGCTGTACCGCCGCTAGCACCCGCTTGTCGGTGAACCGCCGCATCTTGCGCGAAGTCTTATTGTCGGCCGCTCGCGATTCCCGCGGGGGTGCTGCGCCGGGTTTGTATTTGCCACTCAAAACACCCTGCGCCAGCGGTGACCAAACGATTTGGCCGATTCCCAGTTCCTGACACAGGGGGAAAATCCGGCGTTCGGGATTGCGGCGAAGCATCGAGTATTGAGGGCTGCTGGAAACGAAACGTGCCACATTTTCCAGCTTGTGCGCTGCCTTGATTTGCCTGGGTGACCATTGGCTGAACCCTATGTAACGCACCTTGCCGGTCTTCACAGCTTCGGTCATCGCCTCCATTGTTTCCTCGAGCGGCGTATCTTCGTCATAGCGATGACATTGGTACAAATCCACGTGGTCTGTCCTAAGCCTTCGCAACGATGCATCTAACTGCTTGCGGATCTGTATCCGCGACAGGCCGCGATCAGTTTCGGACATTGGAAAATAAACTTTCGTCGAAAGCAGGTAGTCGTCACGCGGGTAGGTGGACAGAATCTCTCCAAGCAGTGATTCTGCGGCGCCGCGGCCGTACATATTGGCGGTGTCAAAGAAATTGATACCGACTTCAAACGCCCGGCGTATGCAATTACTGGCCTGTTCACGCTCGACCGTTACACCATAGGTCAGCCAGGATCCAAGCGATATGGCCGATACTTCGAGTTCGCTGCAACCTAGTCGTCGATACTGCATGTTCAGACTGTAGCGAGACGTACCGTTCGCCGGTTCGCCTGGAACACGCTGTCCTCCTGCAAATGGCCATATATCTTGCCGTCGTAATCGTAACAAATCGGGGGCTGCGGGCGGTTGACCCAATAGTTGACAAGCAGTGTCAGGCGCTTTTCCTCAGCCGGAGCCTTCGGTTCGGCCTTGTCGGGAATAACACCGTGGCGCAGGTTACCAGGAAACACGATATAGCGATTTGACACCGCATCGACGGACTTCCTTGATGTTGGTTTTGGCGGGACCCTCGACTTGCCGTCGGATGTCGGCACCTGGTTCAGAATGACCGTCGGGCTAGACGGAAACGAATTCAGGTAGAGTACGCTGGCGTAGATGGGGTGTACGAAAAGGCCGGTTTGTTTTTGAACCGTCATGTCGCGGTCGAAATGGTAGCGGAGTCTCTCGCCATGGCCAAGTCGTCCCAACCACCACTCTGCTCCGCTGCAAGAAGCCGGTGGGTTCAGCACCCTGCAAAGCTCGACGATGGTTTCCTCGGCAACATTCGTCGGCTCCGCACCGATCGAATACCAGAATGTAGTCGTGTAATTCTTTTTCAGTCTTTCATCACCAACCGCTCGAACGGCTCGGACCAGCCTTTCGAAGAGTGAACCGGGCACGACCTCTTCGAACAATCGACAATCGGGTACTTGCGGTGTTTCTTCGTTGCTGCCCACCTTAATTATCCTCCTGGCAATGTTTCAAGTTGGGACTGCGTCCTTCGATGTATTCGACCACGTGGTCGCTGGTCGCCCTGTTAATCTGCTCGATGGGATTACAGGCGCGCCATTGACCAGGCCTTCCGAGGATAATTAAGTATAAGTGCAATGCCAACTGTTTAATCACCGAAATCGCAATTGGCTTGTCTGTGAGGAGTGATTGATATCAACTATCACCAGCATGTTGTACCCGGCATCAAGCTGTTCCAGGTTGTGCAGCATAGCTTGCTTTAAACGCGAGCTGGTCGTCACGAGCCCCGACATGAAAAGCTGTGAGCCTTCAAGCGAGGCCGGCTTAATTCGCGGCTTCGGTGTTGCGGTCCAGGGCAGTTACGCATACTGAATCAATGCCAGTAGTGCTTGCTGTATGTCATCGAGGCGAACTCTAGCCGCGCGGTTTTTGAAGGCCTGCGAGACACTGGTTCCACCATTCGATAGTGGTCGGCTGGTCCGCGGCATTGCCGTGACTTTGGAGCCGTCGGGGATACAGGCGCGGATCAGGAAGTTGATTCCGTCTCTGGTCGCCAAGCCGATCAGCTCGTCGAATGCCGGATCTTCCTTGTTCATGAACGTCCGCGCGGCCAGCAAGCCTTGCAGGCGTGTGGCGGTTGGCTCCGTTCGCCCGCCCGGGTCAAATCCACCGATCAACGCCGGTTTGGTCGAGCTTCGGACCTGTTCGTGCAGGATGCTCTTACAGATCTGCCTGGCGTGATCGACCACGCTGTCACGGCTGACGCCGGCGTTACACTCGTGGTAAACAGGCAGTAGTCGCGCTGTGGCTAGCAGCGCCCAGTAATCCGCTGGAATATCGGTATCGTTTTGCCGGGTGCTTACCAGGTAAGCGATTCCGTCGGCGGCGGCCTGAACCCATCTTGGCGAAGGGTCCAGCTCATGCAGCATCAACAGAGCGAAGGCCGCTTCGCCCGGGTAGTTTAACGACTTCCAGCCCTGCTTCCAGCCACCCTGCCTGGGGACTAAAAGTGATTGAAAACTACCGTTCTCGATCTGACCCCAGCGAAGAAATTCGCCCAGCGCCCGCAACTCTTCGAGCGCGGTGAACCCCGGGCGCTGGCGTTCGAGACAAAGCAATGCCACGAGTCCGAGCCCGACCCATCCGAGCCTGACCTGATCCGGCTTGCCCTCCTGGTTGAACTCGGAGCGAGACCAGACCGCGAGCAGTTGCTCCTCGCCGGGTACCGGAGCAATGTAGCTGGCCTTTAGAAACTCTCCAGCACGCTGCGCCGCTTCGCGGGCCTCGGCGTTGGGGCGCCATTGATCGTACTGGTCCAGGGCGTAAATCGCCCCGACTTGAATTAACGCGTCGAAGCGTGGATCCACCCCAACTTTGACACTCGGGTTATAGCGATGGGGAAATGAACCGTCCGCAAGACATGAGCGCACCAGGTGTCCGGCCTGCCTGTTTATCGTCTGATCTAACAGAGGTTCGACAGGGTCGACGATCGTGTCATTTTGCCAGGTATCGGGAGCGAGTTCATCTATGCCTATGCCCGTTTGGGAGGAATTCACGTCCATAAAGCGGGCTTCGGGCTTTAACGATCGTTCCTGAAACTTGGTGTACAGGAATCGGGCCAGACAGGAGCCGTGCGGCAGTACTAACTTCTCGTAGACTTCTCGTTCGGATGGCTGTCGATTCAAGATGTCGCCGAAGGCTGGCTCAGGAGGAAGTCCGGGTTTGGTCATGCCGGGCAATGTGTTGATCTCCAGGATCTTCAGCTGCTGGCGACTGTTCAGGACGAAGTCGAATGCGACCTCCATGAGCTTGCCGGGAAAAAGCATGTCCAGGTGCCTGATACTGTCGAAGGAAACTCGTTGTAGCTCCTCGAACAAATCGTTCGCTGTGCTTGCGCCGTAGATCTGACTGAGAAGATCTGCGCTTTTCCAGTTCGAACCGCCCTGGGTCGTATTGGCAATATCGCTGCCCGGTGCAGCCAGAACAGCCTTGTGAACCCACTGCCACTGCTTGCCGTCATCGAGCATGATGACACGAAAGATGAACGGCGCATCGTCGTGTCGATCGATCGCGATTCCCTGCTGAATCACGAAACGCTTGTTACCGATGGCCTGATTGATTGCGGTAAGAGCGTCCGCCGGAGTATCGTGGATGACTTCCTGCTTCTGTCGAGCTGAATAATATGCGCAGCGCAGGCCACGTTTCATTCGCCGGATCGAAAAGATGTCATTACCCTTGGAGCCGAAGCGTGGCTTGAGGAACACCGACCTGTAGCGCTGTGTGAATCGCGTCAGCTGCTCGAGGGTTCTATCGTAGACTTCGGTATGCGGGTGGAGCGCGGGATTGAAGTCCCGGATCATGCGGGATGTCTTGAGCTTGTCCTTGAGGACTTTGGAGAATGACTGTAGCGGGTAAATGTCGATGCCGTTGTCCGCGCTCCAGTTCCTGAAATGCGGCGCGCTCATTCTGGGCTGGGAAGATTTGTCACGTCCGATGTACCACGATCCATTGACCGCTGGAACTGGTGCCGTTGCAGTTACGAAACGCCCATTCTCGATCAGCAATCCACTTACCTGTCCGCTATCCGGATCTATCTGTCGCGGAGAATATACGAACAACCGTGCCCCCAGGTTGCGTAAAACCTCGTCCATCGCTGCGATCCGAAACAGTGAGAAATCCCGGGTCGGAGGGAGACCCTCTCTGATGTTAACGAGGAAGCCAATGAGCGACAATTTCGATTCCAGTTTAGAGCTGCGGAAAAGTAGGTGTTAATGCCGAGGATTCAATACCATGCTCATGGGCACGGGTATCACTTATCATCCGGGCCGCGCCGAATCGGGACTGGAAATCCAGGTTCTATTTTCGCTTGTGGTAGCAACGCGCGCCAACTCCTGCAATCGTACCTCAGGGGAGGCGGGCCGAATCGCTCGCTCCCCCGCTGGTACAAAACATTCAGGGGTAAGCATAATTAGTCGCGACGTCTGAGGCAAGCATCTGCTTTCGAAGGTTACCGGCAAAGGCGTGGTCGCATCCTTTCGCATGGCGCCAGGTGACAATTTCAAATTTGTTTACACCCACGGGTATCCGGGTTTGGTGTACGGTCTGGAATCCGATCTCCTTAAGCGTTAAAGGGGATAAATTTAATTAATTATCATAAATAGATCCGTCCCGTTTAGACCTGCTGAGTAACCTGTATCCTGCGGTCGTGGAAAGGCTACTCAGGGGCGGCAATTCGGGTGGTCGTTATCCCCATGCTGAAAGTATATGCACTTCTTGTATCAAAAATATGGTCATCACCTCGAAAATACCTGGTCAAAAGGCCGGAATGCGGGAACAGGGCGCTTGTACTCTTTATACGCGATTCAGCAGTTCCGGGTTGCCGATTACGTATTTCCCCTAAATGAACGGGTTACGGTGTGCAAATATAATTTTTGCCATGAATTTTGCCCCATCTGCGCCGTCTTCAAAAAATAGCCTACGCGCGTCCAGGTGGGGCTGCTTTGTAATTTTTACCAGGATGAGGTGACTCAATATGGTATTAACTCGGAATCCGGCAAAACGATTTTCGAACGCTAGAAAACTCACTAGATATCGAATTGACTATGATTCAATTTCGATATTCGATTTGGGCACTGACAGAATTCTTGGACAGGTTGAAAATATAACGCTTGGCGGATTTTTGCTTAAAAGTAACCAGGCCTCGCCTCCCGAGCAGGTGTTTCGCATCAGCATGTCGATGCCGGGGCAGATTACTGAAAAATACACCTATCGTTGTTCAATCAAAAGCCTGTGGTCCTGTCCGCCAAAAAACCTGTGGGACGAGGAAGAACAGGCGCAACAGCAATTCTGGAACGGATACAAATTTCTGCATCATACAGCAGAAGGGATCGAGACCATTGAAGCTATGATTGCAGTATTTGGTCACGCTCGAATTTGAAATCCTAATGGAATTTCCAGGGACACAATCACCAATATCCAAAATATATAGTTAACAGCCGTTAATCGATTTGGCGACCAACCGAATAGTGGGTAGCGAGACACTGGTGCGCTGGAGGCTCTCTCCGGCAGGCTTGTACAAGCTTCACGATTTATCACCGAGGCTAAAAATAACGGTCTAATCGATGTGTTTGAGATCGGAATAAATCACGGTTATTCGATGCTGTGGCTGATCCCGCAGCGCCGACTGCTTTTTTGCGCAGGGTTCTGTTTTTATCGATCGGGAATATCACCGTAACTGCTCGTTTGAATTTTCAATTCACCTGCTTCACCCCGCAGCAATCAAGATTGCGCACATTTCCGGACCCATATTGGCCTGTCCGTCAGCTATTTATCGGAAACGGTTAACTGGCTCAGAAGATTGTCGTGACGCTGCAGTTGGGTTCTGGATTCAGTCGTGAAACTCGTCAATATTCATCAGTGCCTCTGTTAAGCTGCTCAACCTGATGGGAAGTTTCAGACTGGGGATGCCGTCGATTGAGTTATCGGTATCGCTCAGCATGATTGGAATCACCTTGCGGTTGTTGCGCGAAAGCGATTTCCATTGCGTCATACCTCCCAGCCCATCGGGGTTGATCAGTACTACATCCGCCTTCGAAACTTCACTCGACCCGATTAATACCCAGGCTTTTCTCAGCTCGAACGAAAGGTTGAATATGCTTTTCAAGACATTGACCTGGTCGTTACTTAGCCCTAGATATCCGAGTCGCCGATGATCGTTCATTGCTATTGCTCATTGTTCCGACGTCAGTTGCATAATTGGAGTCAACTATAGATACAGCCTGATCGTGGGTATTAATGGCAGGGCAGCCGGATTAAATATCATTGATACAGCTGCCGATGCCGTAACATTCATATCGACAACCTTAGTTCAAGTCTTTTAAACAGTCATTGGGGGAAGTACGTAATCTGCGGTCTGGAACTTCTGAATCGTACAGGATTCCGTCGAAGCAGGTCGAGGGAGCTTTGCGGAATCAGCTATTGATAGAGGTCAAACCTTCGCGTATCGCGTACTTGGTGAGCTCTGCCACGGTACGCAGGTCGAGTTTGTCCATTATACGTTTGCGGTGGGTTTCTATGGTGCGTTCGCTGAGACTCAGAATATCAGCAATCTGTGCGCTCGATTTTCCCTCGGCGACAAGCTGAAGCACTTCCCGTTCGCGTGTGCTCAGCGCCAGGGCATCGGATTCTGCGTCGATTGTCGCGCGCTGCAGGAAACCCTCGACCAGCACGTTGGTGACCGAGGGGCTGACATAAATACGGCCCGCCGAAACATTGGTGATGGCAGTTAACAGCTCCTCCAAAGCAGAATTTTTAACCAGGTAGCCCCTGGCTCCCGCTTCCAACATGCCTCTCACGTACTTCCCGTCCGAATGGCTGGATAACGCGAGGACTTTGACCCCCGGGGCTAGCTTAGTGATTTTTCGGGTTGCATCGACGCCATTCATATCCGGCATCGCGATATCCATCACCACGATATCGGGTTCGAGTTGCCGCGCAAGGGATACGGTCTCGCGCCCGTTTTCCGCTTCGGCTATAACCGCAACGTCATTCGATGTCTCCAGCAATGCTTTCAGTCCGGCACGAACAATACCATGATCATCTGCAAGAATAACTTTGATTTTCATCGGCTCCCCGATTACCTATAACGATGGAACTTTACCTGCGAGCAGCGGCTTGCCCACGATGACTGACAACCAGCTCGAACCGGTCTCGGCAAACCTGTGATATCGAACCATATTAGTGAAACATGCCGAGCTTGCAAGACTTCAACGCAAGATCCTTTAGTGACAAGCATGCCCCGCCCACAGGCGCCTTAGTTCGTCCGACAGCTTGATTACGTCGAACGGTTTATTAATCACCTCGATAACGCCGGACTTTTTGAGCTCGGCAATTTCTTCGAGCTGGGTTTTAGCGGTCATGAAAACGGCCGGAATCGATGACAAGCCTGGTATTTTACGCAGCCGTCTCAGGGTTTCCGGTCCATTCATGCCCGGCATCATGACATCCAGCAATACCAGGTCGGGTGCAAATTCTAGCGCGCTATCGATTGCCTCCTGACCTGTAGCGCAGATTTTTACGTCAAACATGCCCACCTTCTCAAGAGCCAGTTGAGCAATGACTCGAATATCCGGTTCGTCATCCACATACATGATGCGTTTCAATTCAGGCAAGCCTGGATCTCCACTATCTTCGGTAATCAGACGGTTGCCGTATTGACGACATCTTGCTACTTTTCGAGTCGTTCAATTTCGGTCCTCGCCGATTCATGTAACGTCACTAGCAACCTGGAGAGATTTTTCAGTTCGCATGCAGAAGGTTGCGCATCCCGCATGTGTAACTCCCCGCAGAGTACTTCGAGCTCACTGGCGGTCTGGCTCAGGATTTCGAAACCATACATACCCGCCGCACCCGCGAGTTTGTGCGCCAGAGCCTCGGAATTTGTCAACGAATTGCCCAGCGCCTCCTCAATCTCTACGATTCTGTCTGGAAGGCTGGAAGCATAGGTATGCTTCAGCTCCAGCAAAGTATCCTCTACGTCTTTAAAAATATCGCTCATATCGCCACCAAAGATCATATCGCAACTATAGATATCGATTCCAGCCGACAATTTCCGCTAAAATCGGTCTCCTGGTGCCAATTATCCGTGATCGCCACGGCTAGCGGAATAGGGTGGTAATTCGAAATAAAAGGTACTGCCTACGCCGACCTCGCTGACAAAATCCAGGCACCCGTCATGGCGGTCTATGATAGCCCTGGAGATGGCGAGTCCGAGACCGGTACCGCCAATTTTGCGGGAATCGGATGAATCCAACTGCGTGAAGCGTTCGAAGATTTCGTCTTTAAAATCGTCCGGGATGCCTGGACCGCTATCCGCAACCGAAACCCGAATCCGATGATCACCGACCTCGTCAACACTGATTTCGACAGTCGACCCCTCAGGCGAGAACTTGGCAGCGTTCGAAAGCAGATTCCCCATAACCTGCCCGAGGCGGATTTTGTCGGCATAAACCTTGCCGACGAATGCGGATGATTTCAGCACAAATTCGACGCCCTGGTCACGGGCGTATCCGGTATTCTCGGCCAGTATCTGCTGGATAAACGGTCTCATGGTCATTTCTTGCAGACTCAGCCGCAGGTTGTCCGATTCGAGTTTCTGGATGTCGAGTAAATCGTTGATCAATACCAGCAACCGTTCGGAATTGTTGTGTGCGATGTTAACCATTTCCATGGTCGCGGGCTGCAATTCGCCGACGATTTGGGCTTTTACCAGGTCCAGTGCGCCGCGAATCGATGTCAGCGGTGTGCGTAGTTCATGACTGACGGTTGAGAGAAATTCGGATTTGAGCTTTTCCATCCGCTTGGCCTCGGTTACATCGTGATCGATGGTGGCCAGACCCAGTATTTCCCCAGCCCTCGAAGTAACCGGAAAACGGGTACTGATTACGGTTCGGACCCTGCCATCCGGATAGCGAATATTATCTTCCGCAGACAGAATCTGACCACTTTCGATAACCTTTCGATCTAGCTCCGCGTAAACTTCCGCCTGCTCCGGCGGGTAAATATCCTGCATGGTTTTGCCTACCGCCGCCTCCGGTTTGAGCCCGGTCCATTCCTCGACGCGTTTGTTAATGAACAGGAAACGGCCTGAAATATCTTTCAGGATAATAAATTCCGGCAAATTATCGGCGAGTGCCTGGAGCTGGTTGCGGCTGTCCTCGATTTGCTTTTCCGCCAGCAAACGCTCGGTAATATCCCAGTCAACGCCGACAACCCTGGCGGGTTTGCCATCGCTTCCATTGACAATGGCGCCGCGTGTCTGGATATAGCGGACTTCTCCATCCGCCCTGATAATTCGCAAGTCCATGTTGTCTTCCTTGCCGGTTTCAAGCATTTTTGCGATAGCCGCTCTGGCCCTTGGCAGGTCCTCGGGATGAATCCAGCTTTTCCATTTGTCGTAGTTAATGGGCTCGTTTGGCGGCAAGCCAAAAATTTTATATTGTTGATCGTCCCATTTGGTGACGTTGGTTTTGAGATCCCATTCCCAAATCCCAAGTGATGCGACACGGTTCGCCAGTTCCTGACGCTGGTTCAGCTCGATTAGCTTGGCCTCGTTTTCAGCGCGAATGAGCTCTACTTGCTTGCGCTCGGTGATATCGGACGCAGTACTGATCCATCCTCCGTCGGGTAGTTTGACGTTGTGAATATCAAGGTAGCTGCCATCGGGATGCTTGCGTTCATAGGCATAAGAATCTTTGGCTTCGCGGCGATACCTTAACCGGTACTCGATTTCCTCGTCAACGCTCTCGTGAGTATCAAAAAGTTCACCGTTTTCGTATTGATAACTAATGATGTCAGCGAGGCAGGTACCGGGTTTCAGAAAACCCTCAGGCAAGCCCATCAAACGGCCGGCATTGTCGTTCGCGATCACGACCCGTAATTCCTCGTCAAGCAGGTAGACACCCTGGTCTATATTTTCGATCAGGGCCTTTAGCGGGGCGTTTTGTTGTTCGAGTTGCTTGTTGAGTAGAGCGTTTTCCCGGCCGATCTGCAGAAATTCCAGGTCGCGCTCAAAATTTTCATCCAGGATTTCGATGATCAGCAACTTGCTGCCGTCTAGATTGACCGCCGTTGCCTCAAGCGCAATTTCTTCGCCATCGGTCGAGTGCTCGACCCAGGGACCCGAACGCCTGCTTTTTTCCTGGATTCCGTCGTTCCAGAATTGTTCGGCGTCCACCAGAAAATTATCCACGAAAAGGAATTTCTTCTGTGGATACAAAGGGCCGGAACCCTGTAATGCCTCGGCGTAAAGGGATGCGAATCGCCGCGAGGGTGGTACCAGCAGTTCGAACGCGCCATCGTCTCTTCTGATCATTGCCAGCATGTTGAGCACTTCGAAGAATCTGAACCGGTCCACCCAAATTGGCCCCGGCGGCGTACTGGAAGCTTGTTCGATATCTAGCCGGTCCGTTAGCTCGAGACTATCGTTGTTGCCTGTCGGCTTCATCGCCGAATCGGCCATTACAATCCAGGTGCAATCAGATTCCTCAAAAAGATGAATGTCGACGACCCGGCCATGGTCAAGCCTGTAATCGGCCAGCGTCTGTTGCACGCCGTACATTGGAAGCAATTCGTCGAGAAATGTGGCCTGGCCGAGAATCTTGCTGCCCGTTTCCCAGCAGGGCAGCCCCGTGGTCTCGGGCTTGCCTCCCTGACTCAGTAATACACCTTGGTTATCAATCGAAAAATAGGCCAGTACTCGCGCCTCGATAGCGAGCGCGAGAATTTTATCGGCAAAGTTTTCCTTACAGGAGTCGTGCATAGGTTGAGCGTATAGTGTGGCTGATTTCGGGATCGGTTCACGGACCATAACACCGACATTCTAACGCTATTTTGTGATGTATTCGCCGATTTTTACGCGAAAAACAGTAAGCCGCATTTGCAGCCGGGAATGCAGCGCACAGGAATTCCGGGGACAGTATACCTGCTAAAATTCCGTGGACATTTAATAGTTATACTGTCCCTCGATTCCCCTGTCCTTGCCGTTTTGAGACTAGAGTGCATTCCTCAATCGCTGTATTGCTTCGTCAATCCTGCACTCCGGAAAAGCACAGTTTATGCGCACGAAACCGGTGCCACTAGCGCCGAAAGAATCTCCTCGACTAAAACCGAGGCCCGCGTCCTCGACCAGAAAGCGTTTAATTTCATCCTGGGTCCACCCGGCGCCGCGAAAATCTGCCCAGAGCAGGTAAGTGGCTTCGGGTAAACTGGCTTTTACCGGAAACGGCATTTCGTTTAACGAATCGACCAGCCTGGTCTGCATTTGTCGAACATAACTAACCACTTCGTCGCGGTATCGAAAGCCATATTTGTAAGCGGTGTACGACCCCCATGCGCTAAACGTATCTTGTTCCCAATGAAGTTTGTCGAGTGCTTCTTGTAAAACCTTTTTAAGATTGTCGTCTTCGGTCATCGCGTAGGACGCGAATAACCCGCCGATGTTAAATATTTTGCCACCCGAGGTCAGGGTCATTATTCCCTGCGTATTGCTGGCGACTTTAATAGTTGGATTAAATGGCAGATCGTAAACAAAATCGGCATGTATCTCGTCGCTGAATACGATCACATTATTGGCCTGGGCTATGCTGACCAGGGAACAAAGTTCCTCGGCCCGCCAGGCCCGACCAACCGGGTTGTGCGGATTGCAGATTATAACCGCGCTGGTAGCGGGATTTTGACAGTGCCTCTGGTAAGCCGAAATATCCACGCACCAGTGATTGTTTTCGTCACATATCAGATCGCAACAGATCGGTACCCTGCCGACGCCGGTTATGACTTCAAAAAAATTCTGATAAACCGGGGTGAAAATGATCACGCCTTCACCCGGTGCCGAGACGGCTTCAAGCAGCAAAACCAGGGAGCTTAGCAATCCATTGGCGATGATGACATTGTCAGGGTCCAGCTCCCAGCCGTGTTGCTTCTTTTGCCAGGCGGCGAAAACCTCTCGATGATCGTCGGGATAGGAGGGGTATCCGAACTCCCCACCGTCGATTATTTCTCGAAGTGCACTGGTGACCTCCCGTGGAGAAATAAAATCGGTATCGGCAACCGACATCGGTAAAACCCTGTGACCATCTACAACACTTTCATATTCCCATTTCCATGATTTTTTCCTCGAAAGTGGTTGACTAAAATCGTAGTTTGGCATCGGTTTGATCTGTGATTGATTGTTTGGCGGGGTATGAGCAGTATAAACCTCCAGTGCGCCGAAAAACCACTCCATCGGGCTGGTCGACGTGGGTTAAAGGGTTAAAGGGGACAGATT
>Ga0265303_10000075_pt1 | contig 41867 bp, 39 predicted proteins | sample Helome_2_FD_192494 | JGI IMG/M metagenome (GOLD analysis project Ga0265303, IMG submission 192494) | Marine sediment microbial communities from subtidal zone of North Sea - Hel_20160317 (Illumina Assembly) | ecosystem: Environmental > Aquatic > Marine > Subtidal zone > Sediment ... | reverse complement strand
CTCGACAAAAACCCTACACTTTTAATGTTTTCGAGAGTAAAAGCAACGAAGGTAGTAATACCAGTACCCGCAACCGTCTGGCTATTCGGCACTGGACTAATCGGATTGGTCGGATTCAGCAAGCGCAAGAAAGCAGCTTAACCTTTAGACAGATTTGAAGCCCCGCCAAGTGCGGGGTTTTTTTATGTCTGCTGAATGTCGGTTGTTGGCCGAAATGCGAAGCTCGGGTTGCGCGCCTGAGCGTCTCCTTTGGAGAAATGGCTGGTAATAACAAGCCCGCGCAAAATGAGAATAATTTATCAACGTCGTGGTTTTTAAGCAAAATCGCTTGAAAGTAGCCTACTGTTGACGATAATGCGCCACCGCACAAAGCTGCGAACTATCAATGGGCGAACTGAGCAGGAACTTGATAGCGAAAAATTTGAAGGTCTTACCAACCAGGAATTGATATAAAAAGTATCAAGAAGTGGTGGCACAAGCCGAAAACACCTGGGCAGGTCAGCTCCTTTTGTGGACGTATTGGGAAAAGAAAACTTTATTTTGGAATAACTGGAATGTTGCGCAAAATCGAGGGTACCGTTCAAACCTACAGGGCGATCGACGTCCGTAATGTCCAATTTGAAATTCAGGGCACCAACAACGTTATCGATCTTAACCTGGGGCAGCCCTGGGTATTAAAAAACGGCGACTATGTCGTCGTCGCCGGTGAAGACAAAGGCCGTTCGGGTAGATTCAAAGGCTACGCCTACCGCAATGACACCAGGCATATTTTCGGCAAAAGTGACGCGGGTTTGCTGGATGGTTATCGCTACATTCTAGTGGGTCTATTTTTCTTCTGGGCTATCTTTCCAGTGTTCATTCACATTCCCGCGGGCCTGCGCCGACTGGAATTCGGTCGCAAAATCGACCAGGCCGCTTCAATGCTCTGGTCCACAAATGAGTGACCTGCAGCTCTAGCTACCGAATGTCTATTCCTGGCCGCACCCAGAAGCCCAGGAAGCGCTGCTCAGCATCTCCTTTAGAGAATACAGGTCCTCAAATCTCTAACCTCAGCAATCGAGTTCGACACACTGAGACATTCACCAATATTGAGAGGTTGACGAGTTAAAACTCGTAACCTGTCGCAGGGAAATCGGATTTCCATAAATCCTATACTTAAAGGAAGCAAATGATTATTTGTGTACCAATAAAGTTTTATGCACTATCGAACATAGTGTACCTAAAACAAAGAAGGCCATAATACCGGAGAGAATAATTGCTACGATAAAATCACTGTGATTTGAGAGTAGTTTTTCGAGCAGCAACACAAAGCAGGTACCGCTCAGGAGGCCGATTGCATTACCGAGAATCTTGCGTGTAGATTCACCAATTGACTTATAATAATTGGCGATTGCTCTCTTAGATAAACAAACGAAGGCTAACAGAATCGTTGAATAGGCCAACATATGGAAGAGTAAACTGCCTCCTAACTCGACTGACAAAAGCATACAAGAGACATAGAACGTTGCACCCAGAACCACAAAGTCAACCAACCGATGTAATCGTCTTGAATCAGCATTTCGTACATCTAACATTGTCAACTCCCTGTTGTTAGCCTTGCATGCCACTCTATTAGTGGTTTCGGATGGAAATATAAGCGCACTTCCCAGCCTTGTAAGTGGTATTTCCCACACACCAGTAAGCCCGTCCCTATCAGCAGAAAAAGGAATATTGAATGTATGTAGTGGGCTAATGATTCCGGACACCAACATAGTTGGTAAAATTGCCGCCGTACGTGAGGTGCTCAATGAAAAGACAGCGGCGATCTTTTTCTACAGAATTTAAACATGAGGCAGCGTGCCTGATGCTGGATCAGAGGTATTCCATCCCAGAAGCTGGCCGGTCACTCGATATCGGTGAGACAGTACTTCGGCGCTGGGTTCAGCAGTTGAAGCTAGAGCGTGGTGGTGGCACGCCGATGAGTAAGGCGCTGACCGGAGAACAAAAGCGAATACAGGAGTTGGAAGCCCGGGTGCATCGGCTGGAACGGGCGAAAGCCATATTAAAAAATGCTACCGCTCTCTTGATGTCGGACGAGATGAATCGTTAACCGGCTTTGCCTGCGATTTGCTTTTTAGCCGTATAATTTTTGACCCACTCCATAAAACTATCGCTTGGCATGGGCTTCGCTAGATGATATCCCTGTGCGATGTCGCACTCCAGATCGCATAACATGTTATAGGTTTGTTGGTCTTCTATGCCTTCCGCGACAACCGCAAGATCAAACCCCTTAGCCATCTTGATAATTGTTTGTACGATATGCTGGTCCATTGAATTATCCAGCATGTAGCGAATGAACGTCTGGTCAATTTTCAGCTCATTGGCCGGAATATTCTTGAAATATGCCATCGATGAATATCCTGTACCAAAGTCATCGATTGAAATATTAATTCCCAGTGACCTCAGTTCATTTAACGTGCCGAAACTAGATGACATATCTTCAACCAGCGCGCTTTCAGTAATCTCCAGAGTTAATTGTTCGTATTCGATCGCATAAATACTAACAGCCGCTCGAACCATGTCGATAAAATCAGGGGCGCTCAGCATTTTTGTCGAAATATTGACCGCAATGTTTAACATATTCATTTCCCTGGGCCATGATTTACGAAACCACAGTGCCGCATTCAAGGTCCACTTGGTAATTGCATATATTTGCTCACTTTTTTCCGCCACCGGTATGAACAGGTCGGGTCTAATAAATCCCTTACTCCCGTTTTCCCAACGTATTAACGCCTCGGCGCCAAAGAGCGCCCCATTGCTCAAATATACCTGGGGCTGAAAAAACAGTTCGAATTGATCTTTTTCAATTGCTTTTTGTAAATCGGCTTCGATATCCCAGTCAAAAGTAGTACCCGTGCTATCTTCGTCCGAAAAAATGGCATATGACTGCGGGTTATTGCCCGCGTCACTCAGCGCCAATTCCGTTTTATTGAAAAGACTTTCGCTCTCATCGGCATGCTGAGGGTAAAGAGCGATGCCGATATCGGCACGAATCTGGAAATTGTCATCGCCAACAGTTAATGGGTTTCTTAGTTTCTCAATAATTTTAATCGCCGCGAGACTGGCATGACCCTCATTCAACATCGAGGGTAATAGCAGGGCGAAGTCAGCATTTCCGACCCGAGCTACGTAATCCTCAGTGCGCGTCGAATCTGCTAAACAGGTCGCAAACGAGTCGAGCACCAAACCTGCGACCCGATATCCATGCTTCAAATTGAAGCGCCGGAAATTTCTGATATTGATCAGTAACATCGCGAAACACCTGGACTCCGCCTTGTGATTCGCAATAAATGTATCGAGCTCCGTAATCAACGACTCTCGGTTACCAATGGTATCTAGAATTTCGGGCATTATCTTGATTACAGATAAAATTCTCGGGGATCGATGCCGTAGGTGCCGGGATCTATGCTTTTTGCGATATTCAACGGCTGCCCATCTTCACCGATTTCTATGGAGTGCAAGTCGATCACATCGAATCTGGAATACGGGTTTTTGTTTTTATCGAGAATGAGCATTATTTTGGGTCTCAGGCGCAGTTCGCGATGGTGCGCTACAACGATCCCGACGCGTGCGTCGCTGAGTTCGATGAGAGTCCCGACCGGATACACCCCCACCAGTTGAATAAATTGTTCAACCAGTTCCGCCTGAAAGTCGATGTTACTCCAGTCATATAGTTTTCTGACCGCGTCATGAGGTGATGTAGCAGACTGAAATGCGCGATCCGATGTCAATGCGTCGTAGCAATCAGTGAGGCCAGCTATTTTCCCAAACAGGGGAATCTTGTTGCCCTTCAAGCCGTTGGGATAACCCGAGCCATTATGTCGCTCGTGGTGGGTAGCAATCATTTCAACAATCTTATCGTCGATTCCCGGGATCGATTGAACAATTTCGACACTGTAATCAACATGCTTTTTTACTAGCTTGAACTCGGTCTGGTTGAATCGGTTGGGGTTGTTTATCAGTTTCTCCGGTAATTTCATTTTGCCGACGTCGAATAACAGTGCGCCCATACCAAGCGTTTGCAGATCACGCTTCGGCAATCCAAGTTGCCGGCCCAATGCAACCGACCAAACTGCGCTACTGACCGAATGTTTATAGGTATAGTCATCCTTTGATTTCATTCGCGTAAGCCAGGAAAATGCCTCTGGATTTCGAATCACACTTTCCACCATTGGATTGATCGCCTTTCTTAGAACTGGCAGATTGAGTGTTTTGTTATTGGCAATATCGGCCATTACGATTTCCGCGGTGTTACCTAAAACCGTATGGTTCTCCTGAGCGACTGTGAGTTCCTGTTTAAAATTGGTCTTGTCTTTGTAATTTCTTGGTTTGATTTGGGTGACAAATTCTTTCTTTTCGTTCTCCGTGAGCAGACGATCGGGCGGTGCCGAGCCATTGTGTTTTTCCCGGCTGCGTTCTGTGTCGACAAATACGTGTTCGGTGTGCTGTAACAACTTTTCTATTTCTTTTTGATTTTTAATCAAGAATCCCTGTATTTTATAGGGCGTTTCCAACCATGGACGATCCAGGCGTGTGACGTACATGCCCTCTTGAAGATCGACGGTTTGAATCTTGATTTGTTTGAGTGACATGGAATTTCTCTGCCTTAAGAGCTATGTAAGCCTGCTGCGTGATTCTTTATCGGCAGGTTCATACAAAAAAAGAGCCCTTTTCAAGGCGTTAACGGAAAAAAGCATGATCTATTTAGTCTCTACTCCCAGGATCTGCCCCGGTTTAGCGGCCCTCCTGCAATGATCCGGAAAAGGGCCGGGAGGTGAGCCATGTGCAGGAAAATGAGTTGTAAGTAGACAATTTTGGACTTCCGGGATCGGTCTACAACAGGCATTTGGCAAATTCAATAATGAACTAAGCGTCAATAAAGCCTGTCAGAACTTGTTGCCAGGTATGCGTTTTAGTATTAACTGGCGAACAACCTACATTCACATAATTTTAATGAGGAGAGGCAAACTATGAACACTGCAAGAAAAACAACTGGAGCTGCGCTCGCGATTGCCGCGGCTGCCATGCTGGCAACGGCGCCTATGGCAACAAATGCGAGTAGCCACAATGGCAAGTGCATGGGCGCGAATTCATGCAAGGGTCTAAGTTCATGCAAAACTGCCACTAGTAGCTGCAAAGGTCTTAATTCATGCAAGGGAAAAGGGTTTCTTGAAATGAGCAAAGCCGATTGTGACGACGCTGGGGGCACTTTCGAATCATAATCTGGTAAAGCGTAAATAATTTTAGAAACCGGGTATTTCCTTAACGGATTACCCGGTTTTTTTTATCTGTTGATGGCCGAGGATTTCCTCCTGGTTCAGTCCATCGGGGATACTCTTTGGAGAAAACTGACCCAAATCCGTTGTAACAGCGGCGATAAACGACGGTGGGTCCGGCTGATCCTGCCTGGCCGGCATCGAAATGCGGGCAACCCTGCGCTTTTAAGTGCATTATATTTAATCTACCCTTATGCAATTGGTTTGACGACGGGGCCCCGGATTCAACTGAGTCAACCTGGCGCGCCCTCACGAAGACTCATTTTCGGGAGACTAATCGTTGCTGCGAGCAATACTGTGGATACTCGGATCCGAATGGGCCAACCTGATGCGTGTGCTGTGGCCGCGTTATGACAGAAAGGTCCACTATTTTACCTTCGGCGCAAATCTCGATGCAAGCGTACTGGCGCAGCGACGCATCAAGGTGTTTGCGGCTGCCGACCATATTCTCGAGAATGCCTCACTGCAATTTACCCAGCCGGGATTCTATGATCAGCACGGCTACGCCTCGGCAGATCCGAGCGATGGCAGCGTGGTTTACGGCAAGATCTACCTGATCCTCGAAAGAGATGCCCGGCGCATGGATTACTTTGAGGGGGAGCCGTTTCTGCGAGTGCACGAAAAGGTTTTCAGGCAGGCCGATGGGATCCGCTTTTACTATTACCGCACCACTCGAATCGTAGACGGGCTGAAGCCTACACGGGAGTATCTCGACTATTTGCTAAATGCCTATGTGACGATGAATATCGTGCCGCAGGCCTACATCGAGCGAATTAAAGCGACCGAGATACTCGAAGTGTTCCAGCCGATGACGAAAACAAGCGTGTTCGTTCGCGACCTGTCGAGCTGGCCGGGCGTGCTGCAACCAATTCTGCTCGGCTATGAAAGACAGTTGCAAAAACTCATCGAATTCACCTGGCACAAGTCGCTGGTGCAATGGGCGATCAGGGGACACGATACTTAATTAGCGATCTATACATCGTCCGTTCCCGTTCGATCGTGAGGAATATGCCGGTGATTAATTCTGATTTTGTTTCGTTACCGGCTAGTTGACTCTTGTGCTGTTTGCCTCATTCTCAAGCCAGTTGCACACCGCCTCGACTTCGGCAATGTTACGCACCCCCGCGCGTGTTAACAGGTGATACGAGCGGGTCGGTTCGAGCGTTATATCCAGTGGGCGAATCAGTCGCCCGTTATCTACCTCGGTTTGAATAAAAGGGAAAATTCCAAGCGCCACACCCTGACCGTCTATCGCTGCCTGCACAACAACATTGGAATCGACAATCACGGTTTCATCCACGAGATCTAATTTGGGGGCTCCGGCAAGTTGTAACCAGGCGTCCCATTCGCTGCGGTCGAACTGGTGCAAAATTGTGAAACGCACCAGGTCGGCGGGCTTCTCGAGTCCCCCCTTTTCTATTGCCAGAGCCGGACTTAGAACCGGTATATAACGAATGTTTAGCAAATGGGTAGACTCGAGTCCCGACCAGTCACCCTTGCCCCAGTCCACGGCAACATCTGTGTCCATATTCTCCGCGCCCGTTATACGAGGCCCGTGATGCAGCACCAGCTCGATACTCGGTTGCTGTCGACGGAATCGATTGAGTCGCGGGATCAGCCAGCGTGAAGCGAAGATAGGACCAACCGCTAGCGTTACGGTTTTTTTTGCCTGGGTTACCTGCGCTTCGATCTCGGTTCTAATATCCCCGAAAGCACGACTCACGGTCTGGGCCAGCGAAAGTCCCACATCGGTAAGCACCACCTGGCGAGTTTTGCGAACGAAAAGCAGGCAATCCCAGTCTCGTTCCAACTGGCGGATCTGGTTGCTCACAGTGGCCGGGGTGACGCTCAATTCCTGCGCAGCCTGCTTGAAACTTTGCAGGCGCGCTGCCGCTTCGAAGGTTCGCAGCGCGGTTAACGGAAGGCGTTGATATTTGTTATTCAGGTTCTGAGTTCCTCCGACGATAAATATAACTATTTTTATCTATGAACACAAAATAAGTTGTTTGTATCCCATGTAATAAGGGTTAAAGATACTCGATTCCATTCAATGCATACTCCTGGGGGTTGTCATGAGGCTACATACCTGTCTTTCTTTGCTGGTTTTACCTGTGTTTGGACTTTGGGCTTCGTTCGCCATCGGCGCCAAGCTGGATCTAGGTGCTATCGATCCATCTCAGATGGCCGAGACCTACCCTGACTTTGATCAAAGCCTGAATCGTGCCGTCGTGGGGGTTCCCGGTTCCATGCTCGCAAGTGGCAAGGATTTTTACGGTCACTATGAGGACATGAAGGATCTCAAGTTTGTTAAGGACAAGAAAGCACCCGTCGTGGTTTATATGCATGGTTCCGGACAGGCCATCGACCGCTCAGGCGATTTCCCAAAACTCAAGTGGGACTATGGTTATGCGGAATGGGTCACTCAGGCAGGCTACATCTTCGTTGCCCCGGATTCCTATGGCATGAAGGATCGTCCTTCCTTCAGCTCGCCCGTTCCGAAGGAGAATTACGAGCAGGTGCACAACATCCGCCAGGCCGAAATTGCGCAGGCGGCGCAAAGCCTGGTTCAGCAAAGCTACGCCAATACCGACGAGATGTACCTCCTTGGCGTTTCCGAAGGCGCCATGGCGGCGGCACGCTACCACGGCAAGGAATTTAAAGGCAGGCTCGTTTTGAGCTGGAGTTGCGAGCCCGGTTACTTCACTGATTACCCCAAGGTGGGCGCCGGCTCCAAAGATCCCGTCCTGAACATCATGGGCTATCGGGACTTTTACTTCGGTAAGGATGCTCCCTACAGCACCGGTTACGCTAAAAATACGGGCAACTGTGCGGCACACCTTTCCGTAGGCAACTACAAAAATGCACGGGTCATCATCTACCCTGAGTCGGGTCACGGTGTTTCCTACAACCAGCACATGAAAGGCGATCTCCTGAACTTCCTGTCCTACTGGGTGGGTCGCAAAGCTGAGTAACCTCCCGGGGAACTCAGGGGGAGTCAACAATATCGGCTATCTACTTGAGCCTGTTCAATGACTAACCCTGAACCTGGCGCAGACACCAGGCGCAAACGTCGTCGGCGTTCATCCGCCGCATCGGCGACAGCGTCGCCGCCACGGCAACTCAGAGGCCTCGTCGGCGGGCGCTATCAACCCTTGAATCCATCCGACCTGCCTGTGATCGACCGGGCGGTGCGCAAGATTTTGCAGGATGTCGGCATGTCAGAGGCGCCCGAGATTGTCATCGAGCATGTCACTGCGGCCGGCGGCAGTGTCGACAATGACGGCCGCTTGCACTTTTCCGCGGACTTGATTCAGCGCGCCCTGGACGGGTTGGCGAAGGATTTCAAACTCTGCGGTCAAAAACCGGAACACGATATGCAGCTCGGCGGCAGGCGGGTGTATGTGGGCTCTGGAGGAGCCGCGCCATTGATCATGGACCTCGAAACAGGACGTTACCGGGAATCGAATCTGCGCGACCTTTACGATGCCGCACGTCTAGTTGACAGTCTGGAGCATATCCACTTCTTCAGCCGTTCGCTGGTCGCACGTGATATGCCGGATCTGCGCAGCCTCGATATGAACACGGCCTACGCCAGTCTCGCCGGCACGGCAAAGCATGTATTCACCTCGGTAGCGCTGGCTGAGCACGTCGCGGAAATCGCCGAAATGTGCTTCACCATTGCCGGTTCGCGCGAGGCATTTTACGCGCGCCCGTTCCTGTCGCTGAACATTAACCCGCCGGTGCCGCCGATGCGTTTCGACGCTGATTCCTGCGAAGTACTGGCCGAAGCCGCGCGCCTGGGCATTCCACTGCATTCTAATACCTTCGGTCAGATGGGCGCTTCCAGCCCGGTAACGATCGCCGGTACCGTGGCACAGACCATCGCCGAAACCCTGTCCGGCATGATATTCGCCTGGCTCGTCAACCCTCAGGCAAAAGCGATCTTCGGCACGCGTCCGCTGGTGACCGATTTACGCACCGGCGCGATGAGCGGAGGCAGTGGTGAAGCCGCGATCACGATGGCAGCTAGCGCGCAAATGGCCAGTTATTATGACCTGCCCAACTCGACCATTGCCGGCGCCACCGACAGCAAGCTCGCCGACGCGCAAAGTGGTTACGAGAAATGCCTGACCGTCGCACTCGCGGCCCAGGCTGGTTCCAACCTGATTACCCAGGCCGGCGGCATGCAGGCGAGTTTGATGGGTTGCGCGCTCGAAAGTTACGTCATCGATAACGATATGCTGGGGAGCATCATGAAGTCGCTGAGCGGAATCGAGGTTAGCGAAGAAACTCTCGCGTTGAATACTATCGATGAGGTGGTGCATGGCGACGGCCATTTCCTGGGCCAGCCGGAAACACTGCAACGTATGCAAACCGATTTTGTTTATCCCGAGATCGGCGATCGCCGCACCATCGACGAATGGGAAGACGATGGATCGAAAGATATTCGGGAAGTTGCGCGCGCGCATACCCGGCAGTTACTAGCACAACATTACCCGCAGCATATTTCTGCCGAGATGGATCAGAAGTTGCGCGACCGCTTCGATATACGTTTGCCGGTGGAGGCGATGGTACAGCAATGAAAATAGCTATATTTGGTGTGGGTGCGATGGGTTCGGTCTATGCCGGACTGATGGCCGAGGCCGGGCATGAAATCTGGGCGGTGGATATCTGGCAGGACCATGTTGATGCCATTAACCAGTCCGGCCTGCGCGTCGAGGGTGCCAGCGGCGAACGCGTGGTGCAGGGCATCAAGGCAACCACCAATGCGCAAGACGCTGGCGACTGCGATCTTTACATACTTGCCACCAAGGCCTCGGGCGTCGGTCCCGCGGCTAAAATGATTGCACCGCTAATGGGCCCGGAGTCGATGGTGATTACGATCCAGAACGGGCTCGGGGCCGGGGAGCGTATCGCCCAATACATGACTACCGACCGGGTGCTGCTCGGTGTCGCCGACGGTTTCGGAGCGTCGATGAAAGGGCCCGGATACGTACATCACAACGCGATGAACCTGATCCGCGTCGGTGAAATGAAAGGTGGAATGAGCGAACGACTGGAGCGCATCACCGGGGTCTGGCAGGAAGCCGGCTTTAATGCAAAGGCGTTCGAGGATATCGATCAGCTGATCTGGGGAAAATATATCTGTAATGTTGCCTTTAGCGGACCCTGCACCGTGTTCGACTACACCCTCGGTGAACTGATGGCCGACCCGGCCGCCTGGGCCATCGCTCAGGGCTGTGCGCGCGAGGTTCAGGCACTCGGACAGGGGAAGAATATCAAGTTCACCTTTGATGACCCCATCGAATACATCTCCGCGTTTGGCCGCAAGATGCCCGATGCACGCCCGTCGATGCTGCTCGATCATCATGCGAAACGCCCATCGGAAATCGACGCAATCAACGGCATGGCGGTCGAACTGGGTAAACAGCTTGGCATAGCGACGCCTTATAACGAGGTTTTAAGCGCGGTGATTCGCCAGCGCGAAGCCAACTTCGGCTAATTTAATCTGATATTTTCTATCAGATTAAATTCAAGTTCAACGATACAGTTTGAGCCAGTCCAGTGATGCCGACGTGGTCACGGTCGGAAAGTACTCGGCCCCGACATAACCCTGGTAACCGAGCGCATCGATAAGCTTGAAGATCGGCTCGAAGTCGATGATGCCGAGGCCGGGTTGCGTGCGACCAGGCAGATCCGAGAACTGGATATGCCCGACCCGCTCGATTACCCTGGGCATACTGGTTAGCAGGTCCGTTCCCATCATCTGCATGTGATAGAGATCGTATTGCATGCGTAGCTCAATATCCGGCATTGCATCGATCAGATCGAGCGTCTGTTGCTCGGTGCTCAGAAAAAAGTCAGGTAAATCGATGCTGTTAACCGGTTCGGTCAGTAATTGAATCCCCAGTTCCCGGGTGAGTGCGCTGGCCTTGCGCAGGCTGGATTCGAACACGGTCTGGCATTGTGCCCGATCGTGTCGTGGATCGGGTTTTCCGGCGAGCAGGTTCATCGCTGCCGGACGCAGCACTTCGGCAAATTTCTGGGATTCGGACAGAGCCTGCTCGAATTCCGCCTCGCGCCCGGGAATGGCGGCGAGACCTTCACCTCCAGTCATCAGGTCGCCGACCGGAAAATTCATCAATACCAGCGGCAGGTTTTGCGTCTCTAGCTCGGCGCGCAGAACTGCGGGGTCCTGGTCGTAGGGGAACTGGATTTCGATTGCGTCGAATCCGGCTGCCGCCGCCAGACCGATGCGTTCAAATAGCGGCACCTCGCGGAATAGCGTGGATATGTTAGCGGAAAATTGTGGCACAGACTGTCCTTACCGAGGTTTCCATGTCAACCAGATCGAAGCAGCCACGATCATAATAGTTATATGCAGGTAAAGTCGATGCGGTTTCAGTGTTTTCGTCAAAGTCGAAACAGGGGGTATTGAGATCGTTTGGCGATGTCATGATCACTCCTGATTTTCGAATGACGTTTTTCGACGGTATTATCGCGTGAACATTGATGCTATCAATCACGAGCAAACGGTTCAATCTCCCAAAAATTGGACTGGAGAAAATCGAAGTGAAACTTTCGACCAGGACGATCCAGCGTAATCAGGGTGACGGTTTACATAATTGCGAACACTCCAGAATTTAATCGGGTGTTGGTTGGAATCGGGTAAACTGCCCTCTTGAGCGAGGTCTACCCAGGCAGATGATCAACCCCGGAATTAAATTGCTAAACGATTTACCAAGTTGACTACGAAACCGATTCGTGCCGATCGAGCCAGCCTGGGCATCTCAATTACCGTTATCGGCGGTCTGTGCTTTGCCATTCAGGACGCCGGTATCAAATGGTTGACCGCCGAGATCGCCGTATTGCAGGTCTTGTTTTTACGTAGCCTGTTTGGCATCGTTTTCCTCAGCGCGAGCACTTTCTTTACCGGTGAGCGTATTTCGCTGCAAGTAGATCGCCCCTGGCTGCTGGCAACCCGTACTGGCATAAACATACTGTCCTGGGTTTTATTTTTTTATGGTTTGAAATACCTGCCGCTGGCCACGGCAGTTGCGCTGTTTTTTTCCTTCCCGCTATTTCTGGCAATTATCTCCGTACCCCTGCTCGGCGAGACAGTTGGGATACGCAGGATTCTGGCCATCATCGTCGGCTTTATCGGGGTGTTATTGATTACCAACCCTGCGGCGGGTTTTTCCATACCTGTCTTACTGATGCTGGGCGCGGCCCTGGGCTGGGCCATAGTCGCCGGTTTGACGCGCATCCTGGGGGAGAAAGAGAATACCAGTACGATGCTTTTCTACACCCTGGCCGGTTTCGTTATTGTTCTGCTGGTTCCACAATACTGGATATGGAGCGCGGTTGAGCTGAATGACTATCTATTAATTACCGGCGTTGCCTTCTTTGGAGTTATCGCGCAGTTTGCGGTCACCAAGGCTTACACGATTGCGTCGCCGTCTCTGATCGCGCCCTTCGAATACACGGCACTGATCTGGTCCGCCGGGCTTGGCTACCTGGTATGGAATGATATTCCGGATGCCTATGCGATTTCGGGTGCCGTGCTGATTATCGGCAGCGGCGTTTATATCATCCATCGCGAAACGCTCCAGCAGGCACCTGATTAAACGGCCTGACCCGATGTCCGGCAGGCACTGCGTGCTCGGAAACAAATAAATTGTTCCCGTAAAATCGACTAGCAGTTGGCCATGCCACCGAGCCGCTGATTGATCAGTGCGTCGGCATCACTCATGATCCGGTCGATCAGTTCCTTGCAACTGGGTACATCGTTGATCAGCCCGGCCACCATGCCGCAGGACCAGACGCCGGCCTCCATCTCGCCATCGAGCATGATTTTCGGGTAGACGCCGGCCACTTCGGCGATGATGTCTTCAAATTTCAAAGCGTTACCCAGCGTCCGCTCTTTCTCGAGCAGGCGCTCGGCGGCCTTGTTGTTTAGTACCCGCTCGGTGTTGCGCAACGGGCGCATCACCAGTCGGGTATCCAGCTCACTGGCCGCAACGATCGCCTCCTTAACCCTTGGATGAACGGGCGCTTCCCGGGTGGCTATGAAGCGGGTACCCATATTGATGCCATCCGCGCCCATCGCCAGCGCGGCTACCAGGCTGCGTGCATCCGCCATGCCGCCTGAAGCGACGAACGGAATCGTCAGTTCGTCGGCGGCGCGCGGCAGCAGGATCATGTTCGGGATATCGTCTTCACCGGGGTGGCCACCACATTCGAAGCCGTCGACCGAAACCGCATCGCAGCCGATCGCCTGGGCCTTGAGCGAGTGCCGTACCGAGGTGCATTTGTGGATGATCCTGATGCCGGCATCCTGCAGTGCCGGCAGATACTCCTGCGGGTTGCGGCCGGCGGTTTCAACTACCTTAACACCGCCTTCGATGACGGCCTTGATGTACGCCGGGTAGTCAGGTGTGGCCAGGCTGGGCAGGAAAGTCAGATTGACAGCGAACGGTTTGTCGGTCATGTCTTTACAGCGGGCAATCTCGTTGGCGAGGTCGCCGCCTGATTGTTGCGTCAGCCCGGTAATGATCCCGAGTCCCCCGGCGTTAGACACCGCCGCCGCCAATTCGGCAAAACCCACGTAATGCATGCCGCCCTGAATGATCGGGTGCTTGATACCAAGAAGTTCGGTGATGCGTGTTTTCATGCAATATTCTCGTTCTGTTGGAATTCCGGGGACAGTATACTTAACTTTTCCAGGATCCTCGTTCCGGGTCGGGTAGTGCTTACGCAATTAAGTATACTGTCCCCGTAAAAGGTGCGAAAAACTCACTCGCACCGAGTGGGTTTTTCGACTGCCCGGGGTTGATTGCTAAATCATACTTTTGATATCGGCGGCAAAAGTTGGGAAGGCGTACATTTCATTCCCCATTTGATCCGCAGTAATACCGTGGCGCATTGCCAGGGCAAACAGGTGGATTAACTCTTCTCCATGATGGCCGACAAGGTGGGCACCAACGACACGTCGTGATCCTTTTTCAACAATCACCTTGGCCCAGGCGATAGTTTCGGCGTAGAAACGCGCTGAAAGCCAGCTCGACATATCGGAAGTCACAACATCGACGTCGATACCTGCCTGTTTTGCATCGGCTTCGGTCATGCCGACACTGCTCAGGGCAGGGACTGTGTATACCGCACTTGGTACGATCGAATAATCGGGTTTCAATCCCGCATTATCGACGATGTTTTGTCCGACGATCCGTCCTTCGTAGGTTGCCAACGGCGATAATTGCGCCGAATGCACCAGTGCATCCCCGGCCACCCAGACCGCCGGGTTGGAAACCGAACGCAATTGCTCGTCGACTTCAATGCGGATACCGTCATGGGCGATGTTGGCCGCGGCGAGGTTTAAATCGGCGACGTTGGCAATGCGTCCGGTACCGTTAACTATCCGATCGGCTTCGATCGACTGGCGCTTGCCGTTATGGGTGAAGTGGACCTGCAATTTGTCGCCTGCCTTTTTGATCGAATCGACTTCGACACCGACTTTCACATCGATTCCCAGGCGTAAGCTTTCACCCTGTATCGCCGCGACCGCGTCCTGGTCGAGGCGTGGCAGTAATTGTGGCATCGCTTCCAGGATAGTGACCTTTGCCCCGGCACGGGCGTATACGTGGCTGAACTCCATCGCAATGACCCCACCGCCGATGAATACGACTTTGTCAGGCAACTCACGTTGACTCAATACGTCATCGGAAGTGATGAGATGCTCAGCGCCCGGAATCGACAACGGGCGGGTTATCGAACCGGTCGCAACAACAAAGTTGTCCGCCTCGATACGTGTGCCATCAACCTCGATCGCGTTGGGCCCGACAAAACGTGCTTTGCCCTTGTAAACGTCACCACGACCCCTGGCGGTGTCTTCCATCGCACCTGGAATAAAATCGATCATATCGCTCTTACGATCTATTAATTTAGCCCAGTCGAGTTTTGCGGGCCCAACCTCGATGCCGTGTTCGTGGGCAATTTCAATTTCATGCAGTGCCTGCGCCGCTGCGACCAGCACCTTCTTCGGCGTACAACCGCGATTAGGGCAGGTGCCACCGAACTGGTCAGATTCGACAAAGGCTATCGACTTGTTGGCGGCGTGGGCGATTTGGGAAACACCGAAGCCGGCATTACCGGCGCCTAGAATAACAATATCGTATCGATCGGGCATGGTTCTATATTCTCCGGGTTGAATTATTGACCAAATGGTCATAAACTAGTTGAAAAATATGGCTGAAAAACAGCCGATTGCGGTAATATAATAGTTATTGACCGATTAGTCAATAACTAGTTCAACTATTTAAACGGATTGAATATGGCCAGGCCCAGACAGTTTGAAGAAATTCAGGTTATCGAGAAATTGATGAAAGTATTTTGGGATAAAGGTTATGAAGCCACGTCGATGCAGGACCTGGTTGCCGCCTCGGGTTTGTTGAAGGGTAGTCTGTACGGCGCTTTTGCCGATAAACGCACAATGTACCTCGCAGCATTAAAACATTATGACCGCACGCGAATCCAGGCCGGAATCGATATGCTCAATGGCGAGGGTAGCGCCAGGCAGAAAATCGCCCGCCTGTTTGACAACGTGATTGAATCGACCAAACGGGGTGATTTTGCCGGTGGCTGCCTGTTATGCAATGCGAGCCTGGAAATGGCAGTCACTGACAAACAGGTCAAAAGCGAGATCAAAACGACTATCCGTCGATTGAAGCTGGCGATAATGGATGCATTGGATGCACAGACCGAAAATGAGGAACAGGCTGCATCGCTGGCAGCGTTTATTATCAGTGCCTATTTCGGTACTCGTGTCCTGGCCAAGGCGGGCGCCCCTGCCGCAATGATGGGCGAAACCCGCGACCATTGTCTGCAACTGCTTTCCTGAGGCCGGATCAAAGCGGCCTGAATTTATCGGCTGCCTGGCTGCGGCAGGGTATAGCCAACAGGTTGCGGCGATAAACTGCTCTCAATTTTTTAACGGCTGGGTTAAATTAGACGTCCCGACGTTACTAGCGCAGTCTTCCTCATGTCCGAAACCAGCCGCAGTGGAAGTGTTTATGATCTTAACGGGCCAGCCGATGCGCCGGTCATTGTCCTGGTCCATGGCCTTGGGCTGAATCGGCACGTCTGGGAAAAATTCTCGTCACGCTTCGCTCATCGCTATCGGGTTTTGAGTTATGACCTGTATGGACATGGCGAGAGTGCTCCTCCCCCGGGAACCCCGTCGCTGACGATGTTTTCCGAACAGCTGCTTGGGCTGCTGGATGAACTGGGGATAGATCGATGCTCGATTATCGGTTTCTCCCTGGGTGGCATGATCAATCGTCGCTTTGCCATGGATCATCCCGAGCGATTACGTGCAATGGCGATTTTGAATTCTCCGCATGAGCGTGATCCTGAAGCGCAGACGCTGGTCGAAAAACGCGCGCTGGATTCTGCCGCGGGGGGCCCTGGAGCGACGCTGGACGCCACCATCGAACGCTGGTTTACCGCGGAATTTATCGCGGCCAATCCCGAATTTATCGCCACCGTGCGTGGCTGGGTTCTGGCTAACGATCCTGAAAGTTATGCACTGTGTCGACAGGTACTGGCATTCGGAGTGGTCGAGTTAATCCGGCCGCAGCCACCGATTAGCCATCCGACACTGATAATAACCTGTGAAAACGACAGCGGCAGCACGCCCGCCATGAGTCAGGGCATCGCCAGCGAAATCGACGGGGCGCAAGTCATTATCGCACCCGGCTTGCAGCACATGGGTTTGTGCGAAAACCCGTCGTTTTTTGTCGCCGCGCTGGTGGAATTTCTCGAAGAACTACCGGATACTAAGTAGTAATTTTCTGGAGCCATAAATGAAAAAAATGTCGGGTGGGCAGGCCGCGGTCGCGTCCTTGCAGGCTGAAAAAGTCGAATATGTATTTGGCCTGATCGGCTCGGCGACGATGGAAATGTTCGATGCGTTGTATGATGCCAGCGATATCAATTTTATCGGCGTCCACGACGAGCGCACCGGCACTCATATGGCCGATGGTTACGCGCGTGCTTCGGGACGCGCCGGTGTCGTTCTTGCCGGGCAAAATGGACCGGGCGCGACCAACCTGGTGACGGGTCTCGCGCAGGCCTATGCCGCGTTTTCACCGGTAGTCTCGATTGCCGGCTCACTGTCTTCGGCGCATGTTTACCGCGATGCCTTTCAGGAAGTCGATCAACAGGCATTGTTCAAACCGATTACCAAGAAGACCTGGACCGTGACGCAAACCGAGCGGGTTCCGGAAATGTTTCGCGAGGCCTTTCGCACTGCGATGACGCCACGCCGGGGGCCTGTGCAGCTCAATCTACCCAGGGATGTACTGTCCGAGGTGACCGAGTTTGCAGACTTGCAATCACCGCAGAGTTACCGTTCGCAGAATGTACCTGTCGCGGCCGCAGAGGCGATCAAGCAGGCGGCGGAGATTTTACGTCGGGCGAAACAGCCGGTTATCGTGACCGGTGGTGGTATCAAGAATACGGGAGGGCATGAAGATGCGCTGGCACTTGCCGAGGCTTTAAATGCGCCAATCATCCTCGCCCCGGGGCATGGCGACGCCATTCCATATGGACATCCGTTAAATGCGGGACAAATGGGACCGCGCGGTAATGTTGTGGCTTCGCGGCTGGCGAAAGAAGCCGATGTTATCCTGGCGCTGGGCACCCGCCTCGGTTTCAATTCGACCTTTTATTCTTATGACAATATTAATGAGCAGGCGGACATCATCCAGGTAGAACTGGAACCGACCGCGCTTGGGCGCTATTTCCCGATCACGCTTGGCATCTGGGCCGATGCGCGGGCAACCGCCCGGCAGCTTTGTGATGAACTCGGCAAGCTCGATGCTCGCGCCGAGGTCGATGCCTGGACCCGGACCTGTATTGAAGAACGACAGGCTTATCTGCAGCAACGCGACGCAAATGCTGAATCCCAGGCGCATCCGATTCAACCCTCGGGGCTTTACAAGGAGCTGCGCGCGGTGTTACCGAAAAACGCGGCGATTACGATGGATGCCGGAACGCTTTGCCTGCAGGCCACCGATGCGTTGAATTACTGGGAGCCGCCATGCCTGTTTACCCCGCTCGACTTCGGCCTGGTGGGTTTCTCGTTTGCCTGTGGTCTCGGGGTCAAGTTGGCACGACCCGATAAATCGGTAGTGAGCCTGATGGGTGACGGTGGTTTCGGCATGACCATTTCCGAACTGAGTACCGCGGTCGATAACGGTATCAATACCGTCACCATCGTCATGAACAACCAGTGCTGGGGTGCGGAAAAAGCCTACCAGCGCGACTTCTTCGGGGAGCGTTACATCGGCGCCAATATCAGCAGCCCCCCGTTCGACAAGGTTGCGGAACTATACGGCGCTGCGGGTTTCAAGGTCGAACGCATAGGAGAGGTCGGCGAGGCAGTGCAGGCCGCGCTCGACTGCGGCAAACCCGCGGTGGTTGATATCGCCGTCGATCCAGCCGCACTTTACAGTTTTCGTCGCGATTCTTTCAAGCACCGGGGAGGATGAGTAATCATGATCGAAGAACGTAAATCTTACCCGCATACCGAACAGCATAAGGCGAAAGGTGACTGGAACCCGTTGTGGGAGCAGTTTCGCGAACTCGATCCGGACTTTCTTGAGGCTTATCTCGCGTTTCGCAATGTGCCGCAGTCGCAGGGTCCGCTCGAACAGAAGTACAAGGAATTGATCCTGATCGCGATTAATGCCGCCACCACGCATCTTTATGGCCCCGGCGTGCGTCGCCATATCCAGAATGCCCTCAAGGCAGGCGCCAGTATGGAAGAGATTCTCGAAACCATTCAATTGACCACGGTAATGGGAATCCATTCCTGTAACCTGGCGATTCCGATTTTGATGGAAGAAGTTTCGAAATACAGAGAATAGGATTAATATCGACCGTTATTTACAGCCGGTAACAGCCGGTTAAACCGAAGCAGAAGGTAAGCAAAATGAAATTTCACCTGGCAATCAATTTAGAGCGTATGGACGACAGTATGGACATGAACGATGTCGCGCGACATACCCTGGAAATGGTGCAAATGGCCGACCAGGCCGGTTTTAGTGTGGCCTGGGCCGCCGAGCACCATGCTTTGGAAATGACGATTGCACCTAACCCGTTCCAGATTTTAACCTGGTGGGCTGGTCACACCGATAATATTCGCCTCGGTACCGCGGTTGCGGTGGCGGCTTACTGGCATCCGATCAACCTGGCCGGAGAAGCTGCGTTCACCGATCTGATCAGTGGTGGGCGGCTTGAGTTCGGTCTCGGTTCAGGCGCTTACCAGCGTGAGTTTGATCGTATGCATGCCGGCCTCAAGCAATCGGACGCCTATAAGTACATGCAGGAAATGCTGCCCGCGTTAAAGGCGTTGTGGGCAGGCGACTACGAGCATAATGGCGAGTTCTGGACTTTTCCGACCGCGACCTCGGTGCCTAAACCGGTGCAAAAACCGCATCCGCCGATATGGGTCGCGGCCAGGTCGCCGATAACCTTCGACTATGCGGTGAAGAATAATTGCAATGTTATGTCATGGCCATTGACGCGGCCATTCGCCGAGGCTGAGCTGTACAAATCCCAGCTCGACGAAGCGCTCGCCGCATACCCCGATGCCGATCGGCCGAGATTTGCTATGATGCGCCACACGGCGCTCTACGAAGATGCAACGGGTCGTGACACTGCGATCAGGGCAATTCAATCGGTGCTGGGTCAGTTCGAAAACCTGTTCCGTAACCTGGGCGATGTCAACAATGGGTTCCCGAAACAGATTCCACTCGATGAGTTAACCGATCGTGAGCAGTACAACGCAGATATGCTCGAGGAAAACCTGATGTTCGGCTCCCCCGACGATGTAATCACCAAGCTCAAGCGCTACGAAGCGCTTGGCGTGGACGACTTTATCTACTACGCCAGCATGGGGCTCGGGCAAAAGGAACAGAAGCGTTCTCTCGAACTATTCTGTGCCGAGGTATTGCCGGATTTTGCCTGAGTGCTGAACGGGGGTGGCTGGTGTTTATTGAGGTACTGTACCGGCAAACATTGGTATCGCAACAGCTGCAACGATGCCGAGGATCATTAAAGCCGGGAACATCCAGCCCAGGATCAGGACACCGGTCGAATTTGCCACTGGCGCTGGTCCAAAATTATTGTCGCCGTCGGTACCCGGGAAGAAAAGAATGTAAATCGCGAGTATCAGGTTCACCAGCGGAATCAGGAACAGCAGGAACCACCAGCCGCTGCGATTCAAATCGTTCAGCCGTCGTTTGGCGAACATGACCGAGATTACGATAGTGGCGATGTAAAAAATTCCTATTACGAGCATAGCGATCATTGACATACCAGCCTCGCCACCCATTAAGCCTCCTCCAGCGCCCAATGCGCCGCCCAATGGAATCATTACCGCCATCAGTAAAAAGTTGACGCCGATACCATATGCCAGATAGCGCATACGTCCGATTCGACCACTGAAGGCAAAAATTTTCGGTTGATAAAGATCATCCTGGCCGGCATCCAGTGATGCATCGGGTGTGCTGTACGGATTGTCATCGGCCGTTAGAGTGGCTTCGTTCATGAGAATTCCCCTGTTTTATTTAACTCCAGTTATTTAATATAGGCGAACATAGCGACTTAGCAACGACTAAATCTCCACTGACAGGTTCTGGTATATGGCATCGAATCCGACGAAAAAGCTGAATTCATTGTTCGTGAAGACCCTGCGATCGATTAAGGATAAACCCTACGAGCAGGGATTTTCACTACCAGGTGTTTTTTATACCGATCCAGGCTGGTTGCAAACCGAGCGCGATGAACTGTTTGCCAGGGACTGGTTTTGTGTCGGACGGGTCGAAGAGGTCAGCCAACCTGGCGATTACTTTGCTTTCGATCACATCGGCGAACCGATCCTGGTAGTCCATGGACGGGATGGAGAGATCCGGGCGCTCTCCAATGTCTGCCGTCATCGCGGCACCGTCCTCGCCGAGGGCAGCGGCAATGTGAGGAAGTTTTTGTGTCCTTACCATCACTGGGCCTATGACACCACCGGGCAACTGTTGAATGCACCGCAGCTGGGTTCTCACGAGGCGTTTAACCTGCAGCAATGCCGACTGCCCGAATTGAAATGCGAATTCTGGCAGGGTTTCATTTTTGTCAATTTGAACCCGCGTGCGGCGAGCCTGAAAAAGCAGCTCGCGCCACTCGATTCGGTGATCAATGACTATCACCTGGAACAAATGTCGTTGCGCTACCTGGCCGAGGAGACCTGGGACACAAACTGGAAATGCCTGCTGGAAAACTTCATGGAAGGGTATCATCTGACACCCTTGCATAAAGACACTCTGCACAAGGTCAATCCGAGCCGGCTTTGCAGTCATTTACAACCCGGCAAACGCCATTTCGGCTATAGCGTCGGCTTTACCACGCGCCTGCCGGATGACCGCACCGGTCACCCCGACTTGAGCGATGAACAAATGGATACCTGCATCATGTTTGCGATTCCGCCCGGGCTTACGGTTGGGATTGGCAGCGACTACAGCTCGTTTTTATGTATCCGTCCGGAATCGACCGGCCGGGTCAGGGTGAAAATGGGGCTGATCTTTTATGGTGAGCACTGGTCGCAGCAGGATGTCGATAATGCGATAAAACTGTTTCAGCACACCATGGCCGAAGACAAGCAGGTTTTAATCAGGGTGCAACAGGGGCTGGCATCCCGTTTTCACGAACCTGGACCGTTGGCAGAGCGCCATCTTGAAGGTACCATCTGGGATTTCTACCAGTATCTTAGTCGCAGCCTCACTCCGGCAAAGAGATCGACCAAAAAACCAGATTGAGGCCCGGGAGATTTCATGAGCAATCCAGCCCCACAACCAGTTTCCATCGACTGTAGCGAAGAAGAATGGCAGCTTCGAGTTCAGCTTGCAGCCTGTTACCGGGCTTTTGTGCATTATGGTTGGACCGATTCGATTTTTACCCATTTAAGCGCCCGGGTTCCGGGTCATCCGCAGCAGTACCTGATCAATCCCTATGGACTGTTGTTCCATGAAATTTGCGCCAGCAATCTGATCAAAGTCGATTTCGACGGCAACGTGATTGATGGAGATTATCCCTACAACGCTGCTGGCCATGCCATCCATACTGCCATGCTGAAAGCGCGGCCTGATATCAACGTGGCCCTGCACAGTCACACCCGTGCAGGCATGGCGGTATCGTGCATGAAATGCGGTTTGTTGCCGCTGACGCAGCAGGCTAACGAGATACGTAACCTGTTGTGTTATCACCCCTATGGTATTGCCCGTGTCGGCAGCGAAGAATGTGAACGCCTGGGCGCCGATATCGCGGACAGATGGATCATGATCATGCAGAATCATGGTCTGCTCACGGTTGGTCGAAATGTGGCGGAAGCCTTTTATTATCTGTATACCGTCGAGAACGCCTGCAAGGTGCAGGTCGATGTGCTGGCATCGGGCACCGAAATCGTGATTCCAGCTGCCGAGGTTGTCGATGAGATGGCGAGAAAGGGCAAGCTCCCCGCCGACGAATTCCCTGATCATATCAACATGGCATGGGACGCGGTGTTGCGCTTACTCGATGATAAGGACCCATCCTACCGGAACTGAATAAATTGGCTGTCGACTAGCGGGTCGCTGCGGGAGCATCGCCAGGCAAGTATCCTGGTCCGGATCCCGGGTCCGCCGCCTCGACGTCGGCGTTGTACAGCGAGCAGTGCTCGAGGTTTTGAGTTGACTTAAAGCTAACTTCAACTTTTATACTGCAGTCAAATTTTTATTCCACAATGGATGATATCTATGACAAAGGCATTGAATCAATCTACTACGGTCGAGCGTAACTGGCAGCTTTTAATGCCACTGGCCGAACTCGAACCAATGTCCGTGAAAATGATTCGCATCGCGGGCAAACAGATTGCGGTGTTCAATACACGGAAGGGAATTCGAGCCTGCGATAATCGCTGCCCGCACGAAGGTTACCCGTTGTCAGAGGGTAGCCTGTCGCAGTCCTGTATCCTGACCTGCAACTGGCATAACTGGAAGTTTGATCTCGATACCGGCGACAACCTCTATGGCGGTGATCGGCTGCGTACCTATGCGCTTGAAATTCGTGACGATAAGATCTGGATCGATCTTACAGACCTGCCATATGCGAAAAGATACAGCGCGATCACCAATAGCCTGCAAGACGCCTTCGCCGATTACAGCTACGATCGTATCGGCCGTGAAATAGCGCGTCTGGCAAAACTGGGTGCCGATCCGCTGGATGCACTGCGCCTGGCGATTGACTGGTCGTGGCAAAAAATGGAATTTGGCTGGACCCATGCCTACGCCGGCATGGCAGACTGGCTGGTTCTGTATGCTGAACAGGAACACAGCGAGGAGCTTAAACTGGTCTGCCTGGTAGAGAGTGTTGCGCATGTCGCCTATGATGTGCTGCGCGAACGCGACTATGCCTATAGCAACGACATCACCGGTTTTGACGAACAGAGATTTGTCGACCACATCGAAATTGAAAACGAGGCTGCGGCGGTGGCCACGGTGCGCGGCGGTATTCGTGATGGCTTGAAATTCGCTGATTTTGAGCCGGCGCTCACGCGTGCCGCGCTGCTTCACTACAATGATTTCGGCCACTCGCTGATCTACGTAACGAAGGTCGGTAGCCTGATCGAACGGCTGGGCGATACGGTGATGGAACCTCTGTTGCTGTCGCTGGTACGCGGTTTTATCTATGCCTCACGCGAGGACAGGATTCCCGAGTTCCGCGCTTACCGTACACAACTGGAAAAATGGGGTCAGCACAAGGCGTTAAAGCCAGAAGCGGGTTTGTGGCGGCATAAAAGTATCCACAAGTCCCTGCAGGCCGCGGTTGCCTGCAGTGCCAGCCCGCCTGAAGAAATCTACCGCGCGTTGCTGGTTGCGAACGCAATCAATCTATTAAGCTTTGATATCGCGCAACAGGACAAAGTTCGGGTATCGGTTTCGGGTAACGTGGGCTGGCTTGACTTCACCCATGGACTGACCTTCGCCAATGCAGTCCGGTTACAGTGTTCACGTTTTCCGCAGTTATGGCCACAGGGGTTACTGCAAATGGCCTGCTTTAACGGTCGCAACGCCGGATTCACCACCACCGGGGTTGAGCTGCCGGGTTGGTCTGCGGACGAAATCGAGATCAAGATAGAGCAGTTACTCGAACGCGTACTGGATCACGGGCAGGGCGAGCATATCGTTTCGGTGCATCTGCTGAAAACCGCTTTGGCCGTGCGTGAGGAAATTGCAGCCCTCGAGCCGGACGATGCTGAAGTGCTCGTTGCCGCACTGGCCCGCTTTTTCGAGTCGCCGCTGAAGCGCCGGCAGGCCAGGCGCACCGCTTACCAGTCCCTGCAATTTGTCGCAAAGGAGTAGCGCGCATGTAAGCTACATTACGCCAGCAGCTTTTTGAGTTCGGCAACTTCAGCCTCGAGATCGGTAACCCGCTGCGCGAGCTCGGTCATACCGACCCGTGCCCGGGGTTCACTACCTGCGTCAGACTGAGCCTTTTCAGCATGTGCCTGCAGGTCGACAAGACCCGAGAAGAGATGCATGTACTCGGCGTCTTTGCGTCCCGGAGTGCGCGGCAGTTGAACTACCAGGGCATCGCCCTCGCGCTCGATTAAGCCGTTGAGTGCTGCCACCACCGCGGCATTGTCGTCGAATTCATGCAAGCGTCCACTGCGTGCTTTAAGTTCACCCGGGGTTTGCGGGCCACGCAGCAGTAACAGGCAAACAATGGCGAACTGGGCCGCGTCGAATTGCAATTCACTGAACGATGTATTGCAGAATCGTTGTGCATATTTTTCTACTCCGCGTTTGAAACCCTCCTCGATCCTTAGCAGATGTTTACTCTCCAGTAAGCGCGCATCATGTTGCACCGTGCCCTGCGGCAGCGACATCACCGGTTCACGTGACGACTTCTGGTTACAGGCATTGGTCAGCGCGTTGAGGGTTAGCGGGTACTGATCCGGCGTGGTGACGGATTTTTCCATCAGGCAGCCGATAATTCGGGCTTCGTTAGCAGATAAATTCAGCGGTAGCATAGGACCTCGGTTTGGTTAACTGTTCGCCACGATTATGACGGAATTCGCCAGGAGCGGTTCCTGGTCATGATATATATATTGGTTCTGTTAACATAGGGGATTGCGGGAAAATCCGCCTGGTCCGGTTTGTTGAACTTACCCCTGATTGCCTGACATGTATGATAATTTAATTCAGAAATACAATATACCCGGGCCGCGTTATACCAGCTATCCAACCGTTCCCTATTGGGATGAAGCGTCAGTTTCTCCAACCATCTGGAAAGACACGGCTGTGCGGGCATTTGAGGAAAGTAACAGCGGCGAGGGTATCAGTTTATATATTCACCTGCCCTATTGCGAAAGCCTGTGTACGTTTTGTGGTTGTCACAAGCGTATCACCAAGAGACATAGCGTCGAAAAACCCTATATCGATGCGGTTTTAAGTGAATGGAAGACTTACCGGGAGTTATTCGACGAAACGCCCAGGATTAAGGAACTGCACCTCGGTGGCGGTACACCGACTTTTTTTAGTCCGGACCATCTGAAATATCTCATCGAAGGCATCCTGGAACATGCCACGGTAGCGGAGGGCAATGAGTATGGGTTCGAAGCGCATCCCAACAGTACCACGAGGTCGCATCTCGACACCCTGTATGACCTCGGTTTTCGCAGATGCAGTTTTGGGGTTCAGGATTACAATCCCCTGGTGCAGAAAACGATTAACAGAATCCAGAGTTTTGCGCAGGTCAGGCAGGTGACGGAATGGGCCAGGGAAACCGGTTTTACCTCGGTAAGTCATGATTTGATCTTCGGCTTACCGCATCAAACCCTGGAAAATGTAATCGATACCATCAATAAAACCAACCAGCTGGTTCCGGATAGGCTGGCCTTCTACAGCTATGCTCACGTGCCCTGGATAAAAGGGACCGGTCAACGTGGATTCAGCGAAGCTGACCTGCCTAAAAATGAAGTCAAGCGGGCCTTGTACGAAGCGGGTAAGAAACTGTTTTCGGAATTGGGTTACGAGGAAATTGGCATGGATCATTTTGCGCTGCAATCCGACTCCCTGTATCAATCATTAATCAGCGGGAAATTACACCGCAACTTTATGGGCTACATGGCCAGTAAAACCCGTTTGATGATCGGTTTGGGAATGTCGTCTATTAGCGATTCCTGGTACGCGTTTGCGCAAAATGAAAAAACGGTGCCCGAGTACGAATCCCGTGCTAATCGGGGCGAGTTACCGGTATTTCGAGGACATTTACTGACCGACGAAGATCGCATCCTGAGACAGCATATTCTTAATATCATGTGTCAATTCGAGACCAGTTGGGAAAATCCGGTTCACCAGTTTCCGGAGTTGCAGGAGTGTCTCTCGAAGTTGGTGGAAATGGAAGCCGATGGATTAGTGGAATTAACGGAAAACAAGCTGCTGGTTCCTGAACATGCCCGACCTTTTGTCAGAAACATCTGTATGGCGTTTGATTTGCGTCTGTTGCGTAAGGCCCCGGATACCAGAATTTTCTCAATGACGATTTAGGCTTAAAACCCCGGTCCGAATACAGTTTTTGCTGCTACTGGAAAAATCGTGGCACTGTTTCCGATTCCGAGCCCGGCGTTAGCTCACCAGGTTAAATCGTCGGGTACCTGGAAATCGGCGTAGGGATCATCTTCCTCCATTTCAACTTTCTGATTGAGATGAACGACCGATTCGGTATCCCGCTGGGCTATTTTTTCGGCTACCGCGGCCGGAACGATTTCAAATCTGCGTTCGCTGTTTACCAGTAAAGTCACTATCGCGAGACGGCCCAGGGTAAGTTGATTCTTCAGGTCTTCGGTGACACCGATATTCTTCACCTTGTTCTGATAAATGAAACTATAGGAAATTTCGCCCTGGTCTCTATCCAGACTATTCATTTCGATTAACTGTCTTACCTGGGCAGCAATCGCTTTGCGGTTGGATGCCTGCTGCTTTTGCTGATTGAGTTCGCGGTCGCGAGCCAGCTTTTTTGCCCGTTCCTGCTGCGCCCGGGCCTTTGCCGTGTTATCGGTCCTGGCCCCTGATTTACGAACCAGTTTAGCCTGCTTTTGCTTGTCCTTGCTTACCTGCTTAGCCTTGTTTTTATCGACCAGGCCGGCCTTGAGCAATTGATCCTGTAATGATGCCATGAAGTATGTCGGGTTGTTACGAACGAATAGAATATAACAAGGCAGCAAGGATGGGTATCCTCTTTGCTCGCGCTGTCTTGTGGCCGTCAGGAATCCGGGTTGATATCGCTTACATGCAGGGTACCTTTTTCATCGGTCCAGGTGTAGATTTTGGTTTTCTTTTTGGAATCCTTCGCTGGATCGGGCTTGGCCCGGGTGTCACCAGCTTCTTCGTTGCCAGCATTTTCGGTAGCCGCGGAGTCAGAGAAAATGATATTGGCCAGTTCAAGCAGGCGGGGATTGGTCAACAGGTCGACCGGATTCCCCGACTGTACTTTTCGCTGGAACTCGGGGTCGGCGATAATTTCCTGTACCCGCGCATCGTCCTTTACGCGTTGCACGCGTCCCCAGATATCCGTCATCTGTTTCGCTACAACGGCTTCCGCCTGTGCGCCGATTCCGGCAGTTTCGTCCAGCATTCCCGTGGATTTTACGAGCGCCACGAAATCGGGGTTTACCAGTAACTGCTGAAAGGCAGGCAGTCGCTGCAAGGCGTTAACGTCACCGCTTTCCATTGCCGCCACGGTTTGCGGATCGGCCAGCAGGGTTTGCAAGTCCTCACTTTGCATGAGCCGCTGTGCCTGTTGTGAAATTTCGGCCGGGGTTTCGATGACGGCGGCGCTCAGCCTCGCAACTTCGGGGTTGACGGAACCCAGCTCCATGGCGGTGGTTACTGCCTTGCCGGCGGCTCGACTGACCAGGCTCTCGATTTTACTCGTGTCGGCTTGCGCAAATTTGTCGATCCCGGGGTTACTGCGAAAATCGCGCACGAAAGTGAATGACCAGACCGCGACGATGGCGACTATCACACCAACCAATGCACCTACCGTCATACCACCGATAGATGATGCCGTCGATGGCGTTCCCTGCGTGGGCATCAGTTTTCCAATCAGCCAGAAGGCAATACTGACCGCGATGCCTGCACTGATGAACAATCCGAGTGCGGCGGCGATGTACGCGACGATACCTTCCAGCTGGAACTGGGCAGCGAGCAGGGCAGAGACGCGTTCGGTAAACAGAATCGATGCGCTGTAACCGGCTATCAGGCCAAGTACCCTGGACAGTGACCTGAGCAGGCCCTTGCGGTAGCCGCGATAGGCGAACACCGCGATCACCGCGATAAATAAAACTAGTGTCCAATCCATTTTTCGATACTCATAAGTAGCCCCGGCTCAGATGCTTTGGTGAAGTGGAATCTGCGGATTAAAAGGTTTGTAAGTAATATTGGGTACTTTAGTACTTTCTATCAATAATGCCTGAATGTGGGTTAGTTCGACAGGGAAGAAAAATGGAAGTCTTCGACTTTCAGCGCGGGCATCGCCATCGACATGAATTCACCGGTGGCTACCGGCTTGCCACTGGCGACCACGTTGTTGAGCACTCGCAGGACGGATTCATTCCAGCGCATATCCACCAACGGGCGCGTCACTTCACCCTTTTCGATGCGATAGAGGCCATCACGCGTCATGCCGGTAAAGCCAAGCGTTTTCGCATCGGTGGAACGGATGTACCAGAAGCGCGTGACCAGTATGCCATCGTCGGTACCCCGAATTAATTCATCCAGTGAAGCACCTTCCCCTGCCAGAATGATGTTGTTGGGTGATGGTTTTACGTTGAGGTTATTTTTTTCAGCCCAGTAACGGTTGGTCGGCAATTGCTGTAATTTACCCCCGTCGAGCCATAGCGTTCTTTCCAGCGCCTGGCCGTCCGCGGTGAATGAGATTGTCGGGAAGATTTCGCTGGCCGGGTCCGAGTAAAACGAAAGCTTGCCGAGGTTTCCGCTAAAATTGGAAAAGGCCGAACGGCCTTCGTCGCTGGCACGCTGGTCGAAACCATACCAGAAGGCCATCAAGAGTAAGTCACCTACTGCTTGCGGTTCGAGAATTACTGTGCTCGGCCTCGGTTCATAAACTTCGGGATTCTGTGCCAGCAGGCATTTGTCGATGGCACGCCGGGTGGCGGTTTGCACAGCATCCTGCTCGATGTTCACCCCCTGATTCTCCGCCCAGCCGCTACCCTTATTACCCGTGGCGGTCACGTGAAAATCACTGCGATGGTAGCGTTCAAAAGCGAAACCGCCGGCACTGTCACCGTAAGCGTAGAAATTTTTACTCAGCGAGAGCAGACCCGCCAGATCGATGCCCGCCGCTGCACCTTCCTTGCAGGCTGCAGCGGCCCAGGCGCCAATGGTCTCGATCTCGAGCGCTTCTGCCGCGCCGTTCCAGGCATGCTCGCTGGTCGTGATCACTTCGCCCATCGCGGGCATCACCTCCTCGTCATCGGGCATATGCCGGCAGGTAGCGAACACCTGTTCGATGGCGCGCTTTATCGTCGCTTTATCATCGAGCGTGTTGATCGTGACCGAGGCTTTCTTCTGTTCGCGCCGGGCAGTCAGGGTCAACGTAATCTGTTGCTGCAGAACGTTTTGCGATACCGCACAATCGTTGAAGCGGGTGCCCAGTTTATATGTGCCACTGAGTGCAACCTGTAACTCCCCGGGATGGGGTGTTGCCAGAACATTGGCGATGAAATCCTGCGCCTGTTGCCGGTTCATGATTCACGTCCGCGGATAATTCTGATTTTGTTGAAACGGGTCGGCGCCGCACCATGTGTCATTTGCGCAATTTGCATCGGGTCGCCCTTGCCGCAATTCATCACGCCATGCGGTCGCCAGTGGCTTTCGTCACAGGTAGCCTCGCAGGCATTCCAGAAGGTCGGCGTGCGGCTTTGGTAGAGCGCCGCCTTCAGCATGCCCGCTTTTTTACCATTTTTTATTTCCCACACGCCATTGCCGCCAAACTGAAAGTTGAGCCGGCGCTGATCGATGGAAAAGCTGTCCATGCCTTCGAAGTAAAGGCCGTGTTTAACATCGGCAATCAATTCCTCGGGGCTCAAGGGCTGCTTACCCGGCATCAAAAACAAATTGGGTATACGCACGATAGGGATACTCGACCAGTGATCGGCGCGGCATGAACCCCGACTGCGTTCTTCGCCAACATAGTGCGCAAATTCGCGCCCGCTGCTATAGGCTTGAAAAATCCCGTCTTTAACGATTTCCCAACGCTGTCCTGGCACGCCATCGTCGTCGAATCCCTGGGTGGCGAGGCCGTTTTCCAGCGTGTTGTCGGCCATTAAAGTGACCTGGTCACTGCCATACTGGAACTTGCCCTGCTTTTCACGTGTAACAAACGAGGAGCCCGCCATCGACACTTCATAGCCCATTACGCGATCCAGTTCGGTGGCGTGACCTACGGATTCGTGAATGGTAAGGGAAAGATTTTCCGAGTCGGTGACAATATCGAAGTCGCCTTCGGGCGCGAGTCTGGCGGAAAGTTTCTCTTCCGCCTGGGCGGCGATCCGTTCGGCCTGCAGCAGGAACTCTTCTTTTTTATAAGACTCGAATCCCTGGTTAGTCGATGGCGCTTTCCAGTTACGCTCCTGGAAGTCGTCGTTACCCACCGCGATTGCCCAGATCACGGATTCCGAAGAAGTGACATCGCTGTGCAGTTCGGAGCCTTCGGTGTTGACATACCAGCGCTGTACCTGCTTGAACAGCAGGTAACCCCGGGCGCGTTTGATGGTCTTGTTTTTGAGCATTACGCCATTGGCTGCAATCAGCAAATCAGCCTTGTCTTCGAGCGCAACCTCGAACGGGTTCTGTGCGCAACTGGATTTGAAATCGAGCCTGAGTGCGTCTTCGGCCGCCCATTGAACGCCCCCTTCGCGCAGCGCCATTGCCGATGCCCGCGCAATACGCATTGCCAGAGCCACGACCCTGGCGACTTCCCCGGTGTTATAGTTTGGTGACGAGGCAAATCCCCAGGCGCCGTTATAGAGTACGCGCACGCCGAAACCGCGGTCATCGCTGTCACTGCAATTAGACAGAGCGAGATCTCGCGACATGACGCGTTGTTTGCGAATCGCGAGGTAACGCGCGTCGGCGAACTGGCAGCCTTCCTTTCTGGCGGCGTCGCAGGCCTGTTTCAGTAGTTCAAACATCGATTTACTCTAACACAGCGTCCGGGTTGCAGTATCGGCAGGCTCATCGTTACTCTGGCAGTCTCGATTCGCTCCTGCGGCGAGTGTTACCGGCCGAAGTCCAGTGTCATCCAGGCATCCACCACCGGGTCGTGCTTGCCGCGGGTACATTTGAGCGTTAATTCGAGCAGGCGATGTCCGCTGTCGCTGTCGGTATATTTTTTTGTTACTTCTGCTGTGTAGAACAGCATTTCGCCGGGCCAGTAAACATTTCTGAAGCGGGCCTTGAAGAAACGGATGGCTGCAGGGTCCAGCCAGTGTGCGGCATAGGCGGCGAGCATACTCGCCTGGTGGGAACCGAGGCCGAATACATTCGGGTAACCCAGGGCCTTCGCCCAGACCAGGTCGTAGTGCAACGGGTTGTCTTCACCCACCACGCTCTGGAAACGCACGATATCACCAATGCGCAACGCACCAGTATTAATTTCACCCGGGCTCATACCTTCTTCCAGGGCAGCCCAGCTGCTGCGCGTAATATGGGCGAATGGATCGCCGGGATCGAGGTTTTCAGGATAGTCGGGCCGGTAGTCGGGAATATCGACATCCCAGTCATCGCCATCGGGTGCATTTTCCGTGGTGACCGTGGTCGAGCGTTCCTCGGCGATTAATACTCCAGCCTGATTGCGAAACTCGGTCAGCATGCTCAGAAAGGTCAGGTCACCACCGCGCCCACCTTGCCTGCGCCAGACATTTTCGAGTGATGCCCGGCAAACCAGGCGGTCACCCGCCCGCGGTAGTGGGGCATGGAAGGTAAAACACTCTTCCGCGTGCAAAGGTACCGACAGATCGTGATCGATTTTTTCGAATACGCTGCCACGCGGTCGCTCGAGCGAGTATCCCCAGCTATAGGCCGCGGTGATCAGGAAGGTCGCTGGAATTAGCGGATGCGGTCCTTCGATGTACTCAGGCAAGGGCGCGTGCATCGCGCGTGCAAATTCCCGTATCTTGCCGCGTTCGATATCCATCTCATACTCGGGGCCCTGCATTCCAATGGCATCTTCAGCGGGCATGGTCAGTTCTCCGTCGACAGTACAATCAGTGCATCGGCGGCAATAGCGGCACCACTTTCAGTTACGATAAGCGGATTAACATCGAGCGCTTGCAGACGATGCCGATGGTCAAGCGCGTAAGCGGCCACGGCCTGTGCGGCAGCCAGCATCGAGTCGTAGCCGACGCTAGTCTCATGCAAGCCTATGCCTGCCATCGCCCTGGTTAAATCGGCATTAACCAGCGGCAGCAGCACAGTTCTGTGACTGTTCAGTGCCTCGGTATTTACCCCGCCATGACCGATCATAATCGCCAGGCCCAGGGCAGCCTGACGTTTGATACCGATAATATACTCGTCACGCGGGCTATCTATCATGCGCTCAACCAAAAAGCTGTCGATGGGCTTAGCGCCATGCTGCGCCACGGCCCTGGAGACTTCGACAACCGCGTCATCGACTGCCGTTATCGAGTCGAGCGAGAGCTTGACGCCTCCCATTTTCGCCTTGTGCGATATCTCGTTGCTGATTAGCTTGAGCGTTACCGGAAAGCCGATTTTCTGTGCAGCATCTGCAACCTGGTCGCGGTTGCTGACACGAAATTCAGGGGTCTTCAGGCCGTAGCTCGCGAGCACCGTCTTTGATTCGGCCTCATCGAGCATTCGCGTTGGTGCCTTGAGTTTTGCGTCAGCCGTTTCGGTCAGTAAATCATCGGGCCGGGGCTGGCCACTCTTCTGTCTGTGGATCGAATTTACCTGAACCGCGATCGACAGGGCTTCCATCGCGTCGTTGAAGCCGAGCAGGGGCGCGATACCGAGTTTAATCAGGTGTCTGCGCAACTCGGGAACCAGTCCTTCGGGTAATATTCCCGCGACTGCACAGGGGATATCCAGTGCATCGTGCAGCTTCGCCATCGCCTCCATACTGGGATACCAGTCGGTGTCAGATCCCATGCCATCGGGCCTGGGGACGTCGAGAAACATGACCGCCATGTCGGACACTTCACTGGCGAGGCAGCCAAGGCATTCGGCAATCTGTTCTCCGTGCTGCAACGACATGCCGGATTTGGAAGTCCAGGGCAGATTCAGATCGAGCGGATTTGCTATCGACATGATTTCAGGCATCTGCGCGCGCATGATATCGACATTGTCAGTCGTTGGCTGGTTCAACTCGAGGCCAAGTTCGGGTGCCTGCGCCACGATCAGGCTATTGAGACCGCCCGAATGGGTGATCGCACTGACCCGATTACCGCGTGGAATACCGCCGATGGTCAGCAGTTTCAGGGCTTCGACCATCGCCTTCGGGGATGAAACTTCGATGATGGCATAACGCTCCGAAAAGGCCCGCCACAGATCGCGTTCCACCACCATGGCGCTGGTATGGCTGATGGCTACCGATTCGGCGGCAGCGGTATCACCGCCTTTCATCGCGATGAGTGGAATACCTTTTTCCTGCGCATGCCAGCAGGCGTTACCGAGCGCGGCACCATCGTCGAGACCTTCGAGGTAAAAGCCGATGGCGTGAACACGGTTGTCGGTGATGACCGATTCGATGCAATCCGCGATATCGACAATCGCCTGATTGCCGGTGCTGATCGCATAACCGAGAGGGAAGCCCTGCTCGACATTGGTAATGCCATAGAGAAAGGCACCGCTTTGCGAAATGATTGCAGCTCCAGCCTGGTCGGGGCGCTCGATATTGCCTCCCGATCCCCAGATTGCGGCGCCTTCGAACAGGTTGAGCACGCCCATGCAATTGGGTCCGACAACGGCCAGATCACCGGCAACCTGTTGCAGCTGCTGCTGCAGGTTGACACCGGATTCACCCAGTTCTGCAAAGCCGGCCGCCATACAAACTGCGCCTCCCGCACCGCTCGCTGCAAGTTCTGCTATTGCCTCGATCGATCCACCCGGCGAAAGCGCGATCAAGGCGGCGTCGGGCGCCTGCGGCAAGTCTTCGATGCGGGCAAAGGTTTGCAAACCACCAATTTCATCGCGGTGAGGATTGACTACCCAGAGATCGCCACTGAATCCTGCACGCTGGCTCAACGCCAGTGGTCCAGCTACCTGCGAGCCGCCGATGTAGGCGATGTGGCGTGGCCGCAACAACCGGTCCAGATTAGCGTGCCTGCGTGCATCCTCCGGAGTTTTCATTCAGCGACCTTTCCAGTCCGGGTCGCGTTTCTCCATGAACGCATTGATACCTTCTTCGAAGTCCTCACTGTGCAACGCCTGATCGAGGGCCGGCCAGGCCTGGTCATACATGGACTGGTAATATTGCTCAAGTGACATCTGCTGTGAAAGCTGGACCACCTGTTTTATCGCGGCCAGCGCGAGTGGTGCTCCAAGAAGCAATTCGCCGGCAAGTCTGCGCGCGCTGGCCAACGCCTGACCTGGTGCCACGACTTCATTGATCAGGCCCAGTTCGGCCAGTTCGCGGGCGCTGAAATGTTTGCCGGTCATCAACATTTCCATCGCTTTTTGTCTTGGAAGTAGTCTGGGCAGGGTATAACTGGCAATTTCAGGTGGGATACCACGATGGATTTCTGGTAACCAGAATTCTGCATGCTCGGCGGCGATGACAAAATCAGCACGCGTCAGCATTTCGAAGCTGGCGCCGATCGCATGCCCGTTGACTGCCACGATCACGGGTTTTAGCAGGTCGGTCATAGAGGTAAATCCCCACCATCCCCCGACACCGGGGTCGCTTAGATAGTCTTCGCCCTGCTCGGCGGCTTTCAGATCCCAGCCCGCTGAAAAAATGCCGTCGCCGGCGCAACTGAAGATTGCAACGCGTAATTCGGGATCGTCGCGAAACTCAGTATAAACCTGTCCCAGCTCACGACTGGTGGCGACGCAGATGGCGTTGACTTTGGGCTTGTCGAGGATTATTTCGAGGATTTCCGCATTTCTGGAAACGCTTATAAATCCACTCATAAATATCGCCTACGGTAATCATTCAGGTCCGCTTCCCCGGGGATTCGAAATTAGCGCAAATACGAGCCTGGATCGAGCATTTTTTCATGAGCCGGAATGGGTGCAGCACTATCTGCAAGCGTTGCATCCTTGTATTCCAGCGACCCGACGCCTTGTCGGGAACGGAGCGATGATTTTCGTCCACAACCCGCCAGATTAGAACAACCGGCAAAACACTGTTAGCATTGTTGTGATTTGAACGGTGGCTACCGGGAGCAGAGATCATGAAAACACCGAAACTGTTTTTGGCGGTTACCCTGGCCCTGGGTTGCTGTTTCCCGATGCTCGGCACTGCCGATCAGACCGATCAACGGCTAGACGGGTTGTTTCAGATCTTGCAAGCCAGCCAGGATGCGGCTGCGCTCGAAGATGCTGAAGCGGCGATATGGGAAATCTGGTATGAGAGCGGCAAGGATGATATCGATGCCTTGATGCTGGAAGCAGCCGCACTGGTGCGTACCGGCGATCTCGCCGATGCAGAGTTGATTTACTCGCGTATCATCGAAGCGATGCCACAATTTTCCGAAGGCTGGAATCGCCGCGCCACGGTGCGTTTCTACCAGAACGATTACGCTGGATCCCTGGCGGATATTGAGCAAACCCTGAAACTGGAGCCACGCCATTTCGGCGCTATCTGGGGGTTGGGTATGATCCTGGGTGCGCAGCGTGATTATCAGCGTGCGATAAACGCTTTTGAACTGTTACTCGAAATAAAACCTGACTCCGGTGACGCGCGCCCGCGTATCGAGTTACTCAAGCAGAAACTGGCGAAAGAATCTGTTTAAACGCCGGTCGTCAAAGGGCAGACTTTAATGAACAAGCGTAAATTGCTGACAGCCGGGCAATTGCTACAAATCGATTCGGTTGCATCGCAGGTGGATAACAGCGCATTTTTAGCGGACGCTACGGCCTGTGCCGCGCCGCACGGGCTTGGCTTGAGTCTTGAAATTGACGCCACCCCGATGAATTGCAGTCAGCGGGGTGTCCGGGTTAATGGAGAGGCCGTTGACCTGTTTCCCGCGGTCGCGCTGCGCCTTGCCAGCCATGACGGCGACCTGTTACCCATGGATCGAGACTTACTGCGTGATCGTGGTGGCGTCGGTTACTGGGATCTGACGCTTTCACCGGGCAAGGTCTGGTCGGAGCCTGCCGACGGGGAATGGTCGCGCGCGGCGTTACCATTCCAGCTCTCCAATATCTTTGAAAATGATACCCATCATGGCATTGCGACTTTCCTCTACAACGAATCCGGAATATCGCCGATCTATTTCCAGGTAGTTGCCGAAACCAGGTCTTTTCTATGCCCTGCAAATCTGCAGGCCTGGGGCTGGCTGGAGGCGGAGGTCAAACCGCTGGATGCGGCGGCAGTCGCCGCGGCAGTCAACGATTATCGAAGCGAGTTACAGGATCAACGTCCGCTTAAACCACTCGCTGATTGGCGCTCGGTTGAAACAGAGCCGCTTTTTGAAGACATCGAAGGCGGGTTCGGCAGCGACTCGACCCTGATCAGCGGACTGGTTATCGATGATGAGATTTACGCCAGCCCCTGCCGCACCTCGATGGGCGATTTCCCTTACCCGCGAGGATTGAAATTTGGTATCTGGTCCGCCACCAAGACCGCGTTTTGCAGCGTCGCCTGCTTGCGTATCGCACAGATTAGCGGACAGGATCCGAGAAACACCCTGGTACACGATTTACTGCCCGCAGCCGGGGAAAATTCCGCCTGGGATGTAATCACCATCGGCAATTGCCTCGATATGGCCACTGGTATCGGTACCGCGGCGCGCGTTGCCGAGCCCCCCGCTATTTTTGCCGATTACATCCTCGAAGAGGAACAGTCGCGCGAATCCGACGCAGCGCTGGAAAGTTACAATCACTATCACGCCTGGTTTCTCGCGCCGAGCCAGCATGAAAAGAATGTCGCCGCGTTTGCCTGTCCATCCTATCCATGGCCGGCAGGAACGATAACGCGCTATCGCGACCAGGATCTCTATATTGCGGGCGCTGCGCTCGATGCCTTTTTAAAACGCGTGCGTGGACCCGAAGCGCGTATCTGGAACATGGTACGCGATGAAGTCTATACTCCGGCCCATATCCACCACGCGGTAAAGTTCCATACCATCGAAACAGATTCATCCACCGAGGTTCCGCTCAGCGATGCCGGCCTGCTGTTAACCATGGATAATATTGCCGGCCTCGGAAAACTGATTCTCGATGGCGGCAGAATCGATGGAGAGCCGGTTCTGGAGCCGACGATGCTGGCCGAATTTTTTGATCCACGCCGTGCGAAGGGATTACCCACCGGGATTCATGTCGATGACGGCGAAGTCCATTACTACGCCGGTATATGGCATATACCGTATCGATCGCTCAATGGTGAGTTGTTCTGGATTCCATCGATGCGTGGCTACGGGGGACAGATCATCCAGACCCTGCCCAACGGTATGACCGCGTTTCGTTTCGGTTTCGACTCCTACGAAACCGAGGAACGCTATGACGCGTTGAAACTGGTCAGGCTCGCCGATACGCTGCGACCTTTCTGAAACCTGGTTGAAATTTCCGAGGAGACAATATGCCTGCCGGTGCTGACGAACTCTACTACTTAACCGCCACCGAGGCGCTCGAGCAATTCAAGTCGGGCGCGTTGTCACCAGTGGAGTTACTCGAAGCGGTACTCGATCGTGCCGGGCAGATAGATGGTTCCGTGAATCCATATGCCGACAGGTATTTTGCAGAGGCGAGGGCACGGGCCCGACTTGCTGAAGCCCGTTATCACAAGGGTAAACCGAGGCGCCTGGACGGTATTCCCCTGTTGGTAAAGGACAGCTCGGCGATCAAGGGAACCCGGGCGACGGTAGGCTCACTGATGAATGCCGAACGTATCGACCAGCATACCGACCCCGCCGTGGAGCGTCTGCTGCGCGCCGGCGCCAATTTTTTTGCACGCGCCACTTGTCCCGAATTTTGCTGGTTGTTTGCCTGCCATTCCCGTCTCTGGGGTGTTACGCGCAATCCGTGGCGGCTCGATATCACTCCGGGTGGCTCGTCGGGTGGTTCGGCTGCGGCGGTTGCGGCCGGGGGCACGACGATTGCGACCGGTAGCGACAGTACTGGCTCGATTCGCCAGCCGGCCGCGCAATGTGGGGTGGTTGGCTACAAATCGCCCTATGGGCGTAACCCGCTCGACCAGCATTCATCGTTCGATCCCTATGTCAATGTCGGGCCAATCACACGCTCGGTGGCAGATGCGGCACTGATGCAAAATGTTATGTCGGGCCCGCATCCGCTCGATCACAATAGCCTGCGCAACAGGATTCGCATTCCGCTGCAACTCGGCGACGTGCGCGGCATGAAGATAGCTTATTCAATGGACCTCGGGCATTACCTGGTAGTCGATGACGTCCGTCGTGAAACCCTGGCGACGCTGGATGTGTTACGCGAGGCCGGCGCCGAAGTGACCGAGGTCAAGATCGACTGGGCCAGCGAAGCGATCAGGCTTGGCCACATGAGCGAAGAGTTCATTTTTACCGGTGTGCTGCAGGATGCGCTCAGCAATCATGCCGACAAGATGAGTGAGTACGTACCCCAGTTGTATGAAACCGCGTCCGCGGTGACCGCCGATGACTATCGTCGCTGTCTGCAGGTCGCCGGACAGGTCTGGCATGATCACCTGGGACCGTTGTTCAAAAAATATGACGCGTTGATTACCCCGGGCGTTTCCTGTCCGGAGGTGCCGGCGGAAAACTGGCAAAAAGATATCATCGTTGTCGATGGTCACGAAATTACCGACACCGATACCGCGATGACGGTACTGTTCAACATGTTCAATCGTTGTCCGGTGTTAAGCGTGCCCGCCGGTATGACCGAGCGGGGACTACCCGTAGGCATCCAGGTAGTCGGCAGGCCCTACGCCGATGTCACGACTTTTCATATCGGGCAGGCGATCGAGGACCGTCGGCCCTGGTCGGGCAGGCAACCCGGATGTAGCTACTGATTGCCCGGATCGCTTATAAACAAGTGCTCTTTTGCAATAAAAAACCCGACGCTTCGGTCGGGTTAATTCGTGCGTGCCATAAGGGTAGTGACTGTTTCCAATTTAACAGAAGCCGCGGCATAAAGAAGTGACCTTGTTCACATCAGAAAGCGCAACTAATTTTCAAACAGGGTTGCAGGTTTCGAGGTACCGGTCCTTGTCCAAATAAACCGGGCAGATCCTAGTTCCTGTCATTCCAGCGAAAGCCGGAATCCAGTTTATAAACTAGTGCAAGACTAACTCTTTAATGCGGGATCCCGTCGGTCCGAGTTCTAAGCTTTTTCAAACATGGAAAGATATTCAACCGATCGATTCTGGTTGCCAATGTGAATCGTCAGGATATTGTTAAGTTTGACGTGGGTGTGCCGTGCGACCTTCTTGGCGTGCCAGAATACGTTACGTAATCTCTCGTGCTCATGCGTGGTAATCATCACGAATTCCTGGGGCCCCATGTTCTCTATATCCACCTGATCCAGGTTAGCCTGCCGGATTGACTGCTCCCAGCTTTTACAATGATCGCCGCAAATCATCACGCACTTACCACCCATTTCGACTAACCAGTTGGAAATCTCATTTTGACGGGAGCGGCCAACAATGTCCTCGATGGCGAGCACTACCTTAAACGGCGCGAAGTGCCCGATGCCGGGTAAGTCATTTTGTTCAGTGAGTTGGAAATATTCCATCGATGCCATTAAGAATTTCGGGGACAGTATACTTAATTTGCAGAAAACTAATCTACTTCCAGAAACATTTAGTACCAGTTCATCGCGGGAAATTGCAACCGGCCGGGTATCTGTTTTGGTTCGCACCCGGCTGCTGGTGTATATAATTTCAGGGTCAGCTTTCTCGTAAGGAGACGCTCAATTCGCGGGGCCAGGAGGCTATCTTCGGCGTAGAGTTCAACTGATCGACGCAACACTTTATCTTTAGATGAAAAGATGGAGTGTTGGAAATGTTACGAAGAAAACGAAGATGGTACACGTCGGTAGAAAAGTCCGAGATGTGGGATCGCTGGCAACAGGGCGAATCACTTAATGCGATTGCACGTGCCTTCGAAACGAGTCACTCAGCAATCACCAAGAACTTTGCTCGCTTCGGCGGCTTCCGCCCACCAGGTCGTCAACGCTCAAGACTAGCGCTGACCCTTTCGCAGCGCGAAGAGATATCAAGGGGGTTAGCCGTCGGGCTTTCCTTGCGCACAATCGCGCGTCAACTGGATCGCGCGCCCTCGACCATTAGTCGGGAAATCAATCGCAACGGTGGCTTGAAGCGTTATCGAGCCAATCAGGCGGATGAAGCAGCCTGGGATAGGGCCCATCGTCCGAAACCCTGTAAACTAGTCGGGAATCTGCAACTCCAGCGCATCATTGCCAGTAAGCTCCAGTGTCATTGGTCGCCGGATCAGATCGCAGGTTGGCTAAAGCAAGCCCATGCCGGTAACGAGAGACTTCAGGTGTCACACGAGACTATTTACCGCAGTCTGTTCATCCAGGCCCGAGGGGTGTTGAAACGGGAATTGCTTCAGCATCTTCGGACCAGGCGGGTCATGCGTTATCCGCAGAAGACCAGCTTGAAGGGAAAAGGGCTGGGGCATATAACGGATGCTGTCTCGATACGAGAGCGGCCGGCCTCGGTGGAAGATCGAGCGGTGCCTGGTCATTGGGAGGGTGATCTCATCTGCGGTTCAAGCAATAGCTTTATTGCGACGCTGGTTGAACGTCAAACCCGTTATGTGATGCTGGCAAAAGTCTCCGGTAAAGATACTGAGTCGGTCATTAATGCACTGATAAAGCAGGCAAAGAAATTACCGGGCGAGCTGTATCAGTCTTTGACCTGGGATCGAGGCAGTGAAATGGCGGATCATCAGCGGTTTACCTTAGATACCGATATCCAGGTTTATTTTTGTGATCCTCAAAGTCCCTGGCAACGGGGTTCGAACGAAAATACCAATCGATTGTTGAGGCAGTATCTTCCAAAAGGAACCAACTGGTCGTTACACTCTCAGGCAAAGCTGAATGCCATCGCTCGGCAGCTCAATGAACGACCTCGTAAAACATTAGGGTACGAGACACCAGCAGAGCGATTTAATGCATGTGTTGCATCGACCGGTTGAACTGGCAGCCAACAACGGACACCCGAGCAGGATGGGAAGGATTTCTCGAACTGTCAGGATTTTTTACAGTTCCATACTTTATTGTCAAATTACTTTACACATTA
>Ga0265303_10000074_pt1 | contig 41873 bp, 34 predicted proteins | sample Helome_2_FD_192494 | JGI IMG/M metagenome (GOLD analysis project Ga0265303, IMG submission 192494) | Marine sediment microbial communities from subtidal zone of North Sea - Hel_20160317 (Illumina Assembly) | ecosystem: Environmental > Aquatic > Marine > Subtidal zone > Sediment ... | reverse complement strand
AGAGGTTAGAGAACAGAGAACTGAGGTCAGAAGTCGGAGGACATACACAGAAGATAGCCTGCGATATGGTCGTCATTTAACCTCTGAATGCTGAACCTTGGAACCTTGGAACCCGTGAAAGTAAACGCATGATCGAACTGATAACATCTCTGATGGCCATCACTTTGCGTTCAGGGGCCTCTCTGATTTATGCCACGGTCGGAGAAATTTATACCGAACGTTCGGGGATACTTAACCTGGGAATTGAGGGCATGATGCTCATGAGTGCGGTGACGTCGTTTGCCACCGTTTATCACACCGGCAGCCTGTTTCTGGGAATCCTGATGGCTATGCTGGTGGGCGGGGCCATGGCCAGCATTCATGCATTTTTATCGATTACCATGCGCGCCAATCAGGTGGTCAGCGGTTTGAGCATCACCCTTTTCGGCTCCGGGATGGCCAGTTTTCTCGGGCAACGGCTGGGCCCGGAATCAAACAAAGGCTATCTGGTCGGGCTGGTGGGCGCCAAATTTGAGCCCATCGCCATACCGTTCTTAAGCAAACTGCCAATCATCGGCGCCATATTCAATCAGGATATTCTGACCTACATTGTCTATCTCCTGCTGCCTGCGGGCTGGTATTACCTTTACAAAACCCGCAATGGATTGAATTTGCGGGCTGTGGGCGAAAACCCGCAAACCGCTGATGCCATGGGAATCAATATTGCAAAAGTTCGCTACCTGTATACCATCCTCGGCGGAATGCTGGTGGGCATTGGCGGAGCCCATCTTTCACTTTCGTATGCCCCGGGGTGGACCGAAAACATTACCGGCGGGAGAGGCTGGATCGTTATCGCCCTCGTGATCTTTTCGATGTGGAATCCGGCCCGGGCGGTCTGGGGCGCCATTCTTTTCGGCGGCATCAATGCCGTGCAGTTCCGTCTGCAGGCATCCGGGACCACGATTCCCGCAGCCTATTTAAACATGCTGCCGTACCTGGCCACTATATTTGTCTTAGTCATTTTGACCTGGTGGGAAGCACTGAGCAAACGCGTGGGCGCACCCAGTGCACTGGCAAAATCTTATATGCGTGAGGATAAATAACCTCCGTTTGAGCAGTGCTGTTCAAACGGAGGTTATTTAGTTAAGGGTTATTTGTTATTGGTTATAAAAATTGTCAAGGCACACAGAGTCATCATATACTAGATTAGCATTAACGAATAAATAGAAGCTGTCTTAAGAATAGTAGATCACGTCCAAGGGCAAGGCGAAAATCGATTCAAAAGTGGAGCATACACGTAAGTATTCGAGCATTTTGAATCGGTTTTATGCACTCCCTAGTATTTATAGAAATAGATGTGTAATCCATTTATCCAGGATAACACAGCGCTTGGGCGCCTGTCCGCCGTAGGCGGGTTAGATGCATTTTTGAGAAAGCTTCTGATGAGGTTGATCATGAGAGCAACTCAAGAATCCTATACCAAGACCTTTCCCATATCCTGGGAGCAGCTGCATCGCGATTCCAAGGCCCTGGCCTGGCGATTGGTGGATATGCATGCCTGGAAAGGAATCGTCACCATTACCAGAGGCGGCATGGTGCCGGCGTCCATTATCGCGCGCGAATTGGAAATCCGTCTGGTGGATACCGTCTGTATTTCCAGTTATGAAGGACGGGATAAGGGCGCAAGCACAATATTGAAACCGGTGGAGATCGACAGCGAAGACTGGCTTCTGGTGGACGATCTGGTGGATACCGGGCAGACCGCTCGTATCGTCAGGGACATGCTGCCCAGAGCCCACTTTGCCACCGTCTATGCCAAACCCGAAGGTCGGCCGCTGGTGGACACCTTCATCACCGAGGTCAGCCAGGACACCTGGATACTGTTCCCCTGGGATACCGAATCCCGGTTTGTACAGCCCATCGTGGATATCAAGCAGAGTCATCCATAAGCCGGTTCAAGCCGCAAACCAGCGGAAAAGGGGTTTTGAAATGGCTCCCTTTTCCCTCCTACCTCAATAAAAGCCATTTTAAAGACGCTTTGACATAATTTTGCGGGCTTTTGGTAAAAGCGCTTAGTGATGCGGAGCGCATAATCTTGAACTGTCTGAAGGCGTTAGCCTGAGTTTTCAAGATTTAGCGCAGCAAGCTTAGCGCTTTTCAAAAGCCGCAAACCAGCAGAAAAGCGGTTTTGAAATGGCTTTTAAACACCCTTCATCTTAAAGCGCCAGGCACAATACCAATCTTTTGGATGCGCATCCGGCGGGCAGGCAATGCATTCGGTGGAGATGCGCTTGTCGATGCTGCGGGCAAAATACGTATATTCGACCATCCCGCCCGATTTGCAGGGATAATCATCCAGGCCTTTTCTTTTGCGCGCGTTTTGCACCCGGCATTCATTCATCTGAAAGACGATACTGTCCGAATCCTCCTCGATGATACGCTGTTTATTGATGCGCGCATAAACTCGGAAATTGAGGGCTTTCTTCAGGCCATCCAGCCCGGGCTGGGGGGGCAGGTTCAGAAAATTTGTGATTGACCGGGCCTCAAAGGGTGAAAAATGGGCCCAGCAGGTGTCATTGCAGCGTTTGGCGTCATCCATTCCGCTGCTGAACTCCACTGCCTGAAACCAGACCCCATCGTTGGCCAACCAGTTGACGGCAATCTGGTCCAGAAGCTGCTGAAGCGAAGCTTTCGACATGTTCAGCAGCGGCTCCGGCACACCGTCTTTCATTTCAAATCCGATAAATTTGGCCAGCCGGCTTAGCTGAATGCCAATACTTCTGTCGGAAGCGGTTTTTAAGATATCCAGCGCGCGCTCCATGCCCATCTGGTGCCGTACTTCGGTAAACCACAGGGCATAATGAATCACAATGCGATGAAACATATCCATTACCAGACGCGCGGTATCTTGCTGGCTCAACTCGTCAATGCTTTCAACATCTTTATTCATAGGATGCCCTCATATATTCACCGCAAAGACGCAAAGGGCGCGAAGACAAAATACACTCAGGCCCTTCGGGCCAATAATTCTATAGTTTGTAGAAAATTCAAGAGATCTGGTTAATTCATTATCGCAAAAGCGGATTTCAGCTTTCCCTTTATCGTCCTCTCAACGATAAAGGGAAAATAGAAATTCTCTGCGAACTCTGCGTCTCTGCGGCAGAAAATCAGCGAAAACCAGAACCAAACTGAGTCGAGCGATTGTAGAGGTTGCCACAGCTACACGGCAGATGCCTTTCCGCTATAGTTGACTATGCGGAACGGCATCTAACACAGTAGATGCGGTGAGATCGGCAAGCCCGAAGGGTTTCAAATTTAAAAATTTAGAACGATAGAATACCTAAAAAATAATAAATTCTATTCCCCTTTTTAAATTTGAAACGCTCGATTTAGGTTATGGTCTGTATTGCTCCGGTAGTACCGGCGTCGGATCCCATTCTTTGGGAAAGCTTTGATCGGGTTTTTCCCCTATTTTTTCTTTTAACTTTTTAAGGCCCGGCCGGGCAAATTTGGGATGGCCTTCTTTTAATGTTCTTCCATTGATGGCCGCTTCGCTGCGCAGTCGCTTGCCGACGGTGCGTTCCATCTGGCGTCCCAGCCACAAAACGCGATCGACATCGTAGCCGTGTTCGATGCCCATCTCGTCGATCTGAACCAGCATATCTTCCAGACAGGTGAGGCCGACATAGCGGGGGTCTTCATAATAGTATTCACCGGTTCCCGGTACCGGGCAGTCGTCCAAGAAATTTGCCGGCTGCCCGCCCATGCCGCCCAGCGTGGCTTCAAAATGCGCGATGCCGGCCTGCAGCGTTGCCAGAATCGAAGCTGAGGATACCCGTTTGGTTTCATGAAAGTGGGCAATGTGAAGGGAGGTGTCCGGTATTTGATCCAAGATCATCGAAAAATAGCGATACACATCCGGGCCTGATGCGCTACCGTCATGGTCGGCGTGTTCGATGTCGGACGCACCGATTTCCAACCAGCGTTTGGTAAAATCGACAGCATCCTGCAGTTCAGTGGCCCCGGCGATGGGGCTGCCCCAAATGGTGCTGACCGTACCGCACATTTTCAGGCCCGCATCCGTGCATTTTTTGATGCAGTGCTCCGCCTCTTTCCAGTACTCCGGCAGGGTTGTTCCCGAATTTGCGAAATGATGCTCTTCCTCGGTTGAAACCATCATCAAGCACCGATCAGGACCCACCCCTTTTTCCTTGAGCCGGATGGCCCGATCAACAGCACCCTCCCGGATGGTAACCGCCGTGATACAGAGGTCATCATAGTTAATCCCTTTTTTGGCGCAGCGGTTTTTGAAGCGGTCGCTTCGCAAATGTGCCAACACCTCTTCGGCATCGCTAAATTGCGGCATCAGATAGGGATTGCCCAGATTGGTCACTTCGATGTTGCGGCAGCCGGCAAATATTAATTCTTCGGCGTAAAAGGTTTTTGCCCGGGTCGAAATAAATTGCTCCAGATGTTGAAATCCATCCCTGACGGTAATGTCGCCGATGGTTACCTTTTTCGGCATTCTCGGAAAAATTTTCCAGTAATCATATTCAGTCATTTTTTATTCTTCCCTCCTTACGATGAGTTTACGATCCAAAATGGCTTATTTAATAATGACGGGGGCTCCTGAATCTTACATAAAAATAGATGAAAAATAAAATAGATCAGTCTCCTATATATTTTGGTTTTCGCTTTTCCTTAAAAGCCGCCAGCCCTTCGAGACGATCCTTGGTCGGAATGCAGACCCAGTAGGCATTGGATTCGATAGCCAGGCCGGTATGGATGTCGGTTTCCAGCCCACGGTTAATGGCATATTTGGCCTGTTCGATGGCAACCGGTCCGGCTTCACAGATCATGGCGGCCATTTTCTTGCATTCATCCAGCAGGTCTTGCTGTTCGCAGACTTTGTTGACCAGTCCGATCTTCAACGCTTCCGCGGCGCTGATGCGCTGTCCGGTAAAAATGAGTTCCTTGGCTTTGCCGCGCCCGACCAGTCGCGGCAACCGCTGGGTGCCGCCGGCGCCGGGAATGATGGCCAGCCGTGTCTCTGTCAAACCCATGGTCGCGCTGGTGGCTGCAATGCGGATATCGCAAGCCAGAGATAGCTCGGTACCGCCACCGAGCGCAATACCGTTTACCGCAGCAATTACCGGCTTGTTGAGCTCCTCGATAGAAGTGAACAGATTGCGAATGGTGAAAATATATTCTCTCACCTTTTCCGGGGGCAGTGTGGCCCGTTCTTTAAGGTCTGCACCCGCACAAAAGGCTTTTTCGCCGGCTGCTGTAATGATCACCACACGAACGTCCCGTTTGAACCGCAAAGATTCAATCTGGTCTTTTAAGGCTTGCAACAGCGGGAAATTTAATGAATTCATGACCTCCGGGCGGTTTAAGGTCAATGTGACGATACCGTTTTCCTGTTCGACCGCTAAAAAATTTTCGTTCATACATGTCCTCCTACATCAAAAACATATCATAATAGGGTAGTTCGAATCACCACCCAAAAAGAATGGAATATTATTAAAAAATAGAAATAATATTAGCATATTAACAATAATGAGCGAGCGCTCGGTCATATGCCTATTTTTAATGGAACCGCACTCATTTGTCAATAAGAATATTGCCGGGGATGAACCAGCGCCGAAATATGTTTTATGTTGTTATATTTCAGCTATTTAATTAATAGAATAGCTTGCCTGCTGAAAAACTTGACATGCTAAAACAAGACGTGCTATCCATTGACCGAGCGCTCGTTCAGTTTGCATTGAGCTTGCATTCTTCAGTGATACCGGATAGGAAAAAATCGAGATAATCCCTTTGTAAAGTTGTTTCCTTTTTTAAATTTGAATCGCTCAATTTAGATTGTACCTGAATTGAGCGATTGTCGAGGTTGCCGTAGCTACAAGGAAGGTGTCATTCCGCTATAGTTGCCTATGCGGGACGGCATCTGACGCAGTAGATGCGGTAAGATCGGCAAGCCCCCGTGGGGTTTTAAATTTAAAAAATTAAAAACGATAGAATTCCGTAAAAATAGTATATGTTACCTAGTTTTTAAATTTGAAACGCTCAATTTAGGTTGTAGGAGGAGAATCAATATGAAAGAGGCCGTCATTGTCAGTGCGGTGCGGACCGCCCTGGGCAATTTTAACGGAACCCTGGCCAATATCGGAGCGACCCGGCTGGGCGCCCTGGTGATTGAGGAGGCCATCCACAGAGCCGGCATTCAGAAAAATGCGGTGAATGAAGCCATTATGGGGATAGTTTTGCCCTGTGGCTATGGCCAGAATCCGGCAAAGCAGGCCGCCGTCAAAGCAGGTCTGCCCTGGGAGACCGAATGTTTCACCATCAACAAAGTTTGTGGCTCGGGTTTGAAGGCTGTTATGCTGGCCGCCCAGGCCATCCAGACCGGTGATGCGGACATCGTTGTGGCCGGAGGCATGGAAAATATGAGTATGGCACCCTATTTTCTGGAAAAGGCCCGCTTCGGTTATCGGATGGGCCCGGGAAAGTTGCAGGACCATATGGTACACGACGGTTTATGGGATATCGTCAACAATTTTCACATGGGCATATCCAATGACCTGTGTTCAGTGAAATATAACGTCAGCCGTGAAGATCAGGATCGCTATGCCGCCGAGTCCTATCGCCGAACATTGGAAGCCATCAATGCCGGGAAATTCAAAGACGAAATCATGCCGGTGGAGATTCCCCGACGCAAGGGCACTCCGGTGCGGTTTGAACAGGATGAATGTCCGCGGGAGACCGGTTATGAAATATTAGCAAAGATGTCACCGGCATTTCAAAAAGATGGAAGCGCCACCGCCGGGAATGCCTCCATCATCAGTGATGGGGCTGCCGCTGTAGTCGTAATGTCCAAAAACAAAGCCGCCGAGCTAGGCTGCGAGATTATGGCCACCATCGGCACCCAGGCATCCGCCGGTCTGGACATGAAGTACGTTCTGGTGGCCCCTATTTTAGCGATCCCCAAAGTCCTGCAAAAGGAAGGCATATCCCAGGATGCGATCGACCTGTTTGAGATTAACGAAGCCTTCAGCGGCTCGACCGTGGCGGTGCTAAAAGAGCTCAACCTGGACCCGGCCAAAGTCAATGTCAACGGTGGCAGCGTGGCCCTCGGTCATCCCATTGGCGCCAGCGGCTGCCGCGTGCTGGTTACCCTTTTGTATGAAATGATCAAACAGAACAAAAAGACCGGTCTGGCCTCCCTGTGTCTGGGCGGCGGTGAGGCAGTGGCGATGATTGTCAAGCGATAAATCCGGGATTAAGGGTTTCAGGAGTCAGGTGTCAGGGACCGACTGGGTGTATCTGATAGGTTTCGGGCTTCTGGTCGCCGGCTGCTTGTCGCTGGCTTGTGGCTTCTGGCAACTTGAATATATGAAACATAGAGCTGAACCTTGGAATCCAGGAACTGACACCCGAAACCTGACACCTGAAACCTAACAGATTGAAGGGAGGGGGAAAGGGATGACTATAAATACGTTTGGCGTTATCGGTGCCGGCCAGATGGGCGGCGGGATCGCCCAGGTTGCAGCGATGAGCGGTCTGGATGTCATCATGAATGACATCAAAGCAGAATTTGTAGAAAAGGGCTTTGAAAGCATTTCTAAGATCTTAAGCCGCGGTGTCGAAAAAGGGAAAATGTCGGAAGATGACAGACGCGCAATTTTAGGCCGGATCAAGACCAGCGTGAGCCTGGCGGATTTGGCTCCGGCGGATTACGTGGTGGAAGCCGCCACCGAAAATGAAAAAATAAAATATCAGCTTTTTAAAGATCTGGATGATATCTGCAGTGATCCGGTTATCCTGGCCACCAACACCTCATCAATTCCGATCGGTCGGATCGCGGCCCAAACCCGCCGGCCCGACAAAGTAATCGGCATGCATTTTATGAACCCGGTCCCCGTCATGAAGCTGGTGGAAGTCATCCCCGGCATTGCCACCTCGGATGAGACATTTCAGGTCACCTGGGAGCTGGCTGAAAAGTTCGGCAAAACACCGGCTAAAGCAAACGATTACCCGGGCTTTATCGCCAATCGAATTTTACTGCCGATGATCAATGAAGCCGTTTACTGCCTCTATCACGGCGTCGGCCGTCGCGAAGATATTGATACGGTTATGAAACTGGGAATGAATCATCCTATGGGTCCGTTGGCTCTGGCAGATCTGATCGGTTTGGATACCTGCCTGGCCATTATGGAAACCTTATATGATGGTTTCAAGGATTCCAAATATCGCCCCTGCCCGCTGCTGCGCAAATACGTCGAAGCCGGATGGTTGGGGCGGAAGACCGGTAAAGGCTTTTACGACTATTAAAAGTGGCTTCAAAACCCCATCTTTTGCTCGAGGGCTGTGTTGTAAACCGTTTCAAAATACTCGCGTACTATCGTGTACGCTCCGTTTTTAAAACGGTTTGCGCCTAACCCTCAAACAAAATCTACGATTTTGAAACCACTTTAATATAACATCGATTAATTTTATTACCACGCACCATGGTATAAAAGGAATGTTGGTTTAATTTAGCGATGTATCGGAATTAGACAAATATTACATTGCAAGAATCAACTTCGGTTATCCAATAAGCTATTACTCCAGCACTCGCATATGTCATAATTGAGTGCAGCGAAATTGATTGGAGGAATTATGCCGCAAAGAAAGAGAAAAAAACGCGTACCTGTCGGCCAAAAAATAAAAAAAGTCCGCACAGGTAAAAAAATTAAACTCGATCAGCTGGCTAACGAAACCGGCTTTTCCACTGATTATCTGAAAGAAATTGAATCCGGCAAGTCCATTCCCCCGGTGGGGGCCTTGCTGCAAATTTCCAGAGCCCTGGAAATTGACTCGGGCGCCTTGCTCAAGGAGCCGGAATCCAAGATGGAAAGCCGCATTAAGGCGCATACCAAGCGGACCAAAAATTACGCCTACACGACCCTGACCCCCGGCGCTGAAAATAAGCACCTGAAGGCGTTTTTGGTTACGATCGAACCCAAGCAGGATCACAAGGGCGTCGGTTACCACCATGAAGGTGAAGAATTCGTGTATGTGCTGACCGGTAAAATCGAGGTGGTCGTCGGAGAACATGTTAATATACTGGATCAAGGTGACTCGCTGCATTTCAATTCCGGCATTCGCCACAAGCTAACAAACGTCAGTGATGATTCGGCTGAGTTGCTGGTTGTGATTTATTCACCATAGCTGTTAGCTGGCTGCTCGCCTCCGGCTAGTGACAAAAGACCAGAAGCTAACGAGGAGTTGAGACATGTCATTTAAGTTAACCGAAGAACAACTCATGGTTCAATCGATGGTGCGGGATCTGGCCAGAGCGGAGTTTGCACCCAAGGCCATGGAGCGCGACAAAACCAAAGAATTTCCGGGCGACAACTTAAAAAAACTGGGCGAATTGGGACTGATGGGGATGATGGTTCCCCCCGAATATGGCGGCTCCGGCGCGGATTCAGTGAGCTATGTCCTGGCGCTCTCTGAAGTGGCTTACGCCTGTGCCTCAACCGCAGTGGTCATGTCGGTGCATAACTCAATCGTCTGCGAAAGTATCTTACGCTATGGCACCGAGGATCAAAAAAAGCAGCATCTCACCAAACTGGCAACCGGAGAAATCATCGGCGCCTTCGCCCTGACCGAGCCCAATGCAGGCTCAGATCCGGCCCGACAGACGACCAAAGCTGAGTTTGATGGCGACAGCTATATACTTAACGGCACAAAAAGGTTTACCACCACCGGTAAAAATGCGGGTCTCATTATCGTAACCGCAAAAACCGATGAAGGGAAACGTCACCGGGGAATCAGCGCATTTTTAGTAAAGCAGGGCACCCCGGGTTTGGCGGTGGGCGCCCTCGAAGACAAAATGGGCCTGCGCGCGTCCGATACCACCGATCTTATTTTTGAAGATTGCCGCATCCCGGCTGAAAACCGATTGGGCAACGAAGGAGACGGTTTTTTAATTGCAATGACGGGTCTTGACGGCGGCCGGATCGGTATCGCCGCCCAATCTGTGGGCGTAGCCCAGGCTGCCTTTGACGCTGCTGTGCGATATGCCCAGGAAAGGGAGCAGTTCGGCCGGCCGATTGCCAAATTTCAGGGATTGCGTTGGATGATAGCCGATATGGCGACTGAAATCGAGGCTGCCCGGCTGATGACGTTTGCAGCGGCCGAAATGAAGGATCGCGGGGAGAACTACACGGCCCAGGCGTCAATGGCCAAGCTGTTTGCCTCCGAAATGGTCAACCGCACCACCGGCAAATGCCTGCAGATGCACGGTGGCTACGGATTTACCAAAGAATATCCGGTCGAACGCTTTTATCGGGATGCCCGCGTATTTACCATCTATGAAGGCACCTCTGAAATTCAACGAATTGTGATATCCAATCATGTCCTCAAGGACAAACGCAAACCCTAATTCGGGTAAACAGACAAAACCGAAATTCAAACGTTTTTTTCTACAACCACTTATGCCGCATTTCCGCCATTCGGAACATTAATATGAAAAGCGGTATAAATCCGGCCGGTTTGAGAATTTTGAGCGAAACCTCAGTGCCCGGGCGATATGAAGGCCGTTCATTCTCGGCCGAAGAGGAGAAAACCCGATGTATGATACCATTGTGTCACGCTATGATCAATTTATGACCGATCTTGAAACCATCGTCAATATCGACAGTGGCAGTCATTACCCAGCCGGTCTGGACAAAGTCGCTGGTTTTTTCCAGGAACGCTTTGATAAGATTGGGTGGATGACCACCCGCCATGCATTTGATGGTGGCAAGGTGCCGTGCCTGGAGGTTGCCAACCGGCCGCTAGACAGAGACGATTTGGCCTTTGATCTGCTGTTTATCGGGCATATGGATACGGTTTTTAAAGAGGGAACGGCGTCGGCCCGACCCTTTTCGAAAGACGACAAACGGGCCTACGGTCCGGGGGTTTGCGATATGAAGGGCGGTCTGGTGACCATGCTGCATGTCGCTGAAATCCTGCAACGCGCCGGTGCGGCTGACAATATCGCCATCGCCATGGCCTTTAACAGCGATGAAGAAATCGGATCCCGCATTTCACGCCCCTGGTATGAAGGCCTGGCCAGTAAAAGCCGTTGTGTTTTTGTGTTCGAACCGTGGCGAGCCACCGGTGAGCGGCTCCTGCACCGCAAAGGCGGCGGTGTTTTTCAAGTCACCTGCCACGGCAGAGCCGCCCACGCCGGTGTAGCTCCGGAAGAGGGTGCCAATGCCGTCATCGAACTGGCCCATCAAATCTTGGCCGTCAACGAACTGGCGCGCATCGACCGCGGCACCACGGTCAATGTCACCGTCATTTCAGGCGGAACGGCCGCCAATGTGATTCCTGACATTGCCGAAGCCAGCGTGGATGTGCGCATCGCCGAGGCAGACGAAGCGCAAAGAATCGAGGAAGGGTTTCAAGACCTCGGCCGTAATATTCATACACCGGATGTTCGGGTTGAGGTCGCTGGCGGGATCAATCGCATGCCAATGGTGCCGTCTGAAAAAACCTTTCAATTATGGGAGCAGATAAAAACCATTGGTGAAGCGATCGGAATCGACATGAAGCTAACGACAACCGGCGGTTGTTCGGACGGCAACTTTACGGCTTCGCTGGGCATTCCCACCATCGATGCAATGGGGATTCGCGGCGGCGGCGCGCACAGTCTAGACGAATACATCGAACTGGACAGTATTGTGCCAAACGTGCATTTGATGTGTGAAATTGTCAAAGGGTTTGCGGATGGCCGGATTTCCTAGAATCGCATCCCTGCCCTTCCCCCATGGTTGCACGCTCATCCTGCCTTCAAGTTCTGCCAACACAAGTATCGGTCAAAGAAACCTGGCAAAAGACAGAAGTCAAAAAAATTCTGACTTCTGACTTCTGTCTTTATTTAAATATTATAGAAGCCTTCTCGATATCTTCCGGGCAAAAAACAAACAGGCATTTCTCGTCGGGCGAGGAAACCGATCCGTAGACATAATTGATATTGATACCCTCTTTGCCGAATTTTGAAGAAATGTTTGCCAGTTCGCCCGGCCGATTATCAAGTTCAAGGACAATGACGGGCAGCACGTCAAAAATAAAATCATTTTTTGACAACAGGTCAACCGCCCTGTCCGTATCGCCGACCAGAAGGCGGATGAGGGCAAATTCGGCTGAATCTTTGCGCATCGAATTATAGCTCGCCGCCGAGGCAATCCGCTTCAGCGATTTTCCTCTGCCTTTAAAAAGCTCCTGAACATAAGATGATGCATCCTGAATCGTGAGGGCATCGATATTAATGCCGGCTTCTGCGAGCATGGCTGCCAGCCGCCCGAGTTCACCCGGCACATTTTTCAGAAAAAGTGAAATCTCCTGTCTGACCATTCTTCTCTCCCCATAAAACCGCAATAAAATCGCATCGCGATTTTATATAAAAAAATTAAACCCTAAATAACATAAATAAATTAAGGATATAAGGAAAATAAGGTGGGAAGTCAACACTCTTGAAATCGGAAGGAAAAGGAATTCGGAAAGATTTGTTTGCAAAGGATGGGTGATTTGAGCTAAGCGTTGCAACCGCTTTATTTCAAACCCTATGTTCTATGCGCTTTGCGCTATGCCCCGTGCGCCTTGCCCTATGCCCCATGCCATTATTCCTGCGGCCCGCCGTAAAGTTCTTTTATTTTCGCCCGATCCGGAGAGCCATCCTTTAGGAGGGGAAACTCGGTTAAAAACTCGACGTAGCGCGGTTTTTTGTAGCTGGCAATATGTTGACTAACAAAGGCGATTAAGCCCCGGGCATCCAGCTCCTGCCCGGGTTTTAAGATACATACGGCTTTGATGCCTTCTTTCCACATGGGATCAGGAACGCCGATTACAACGGCCTTTTCGATGGCAGGGTGTTCTAAAATCGCTCTTTCAACCTCCGCCGGGTAAACGTTTTCTCCGCCCGGTTTGATCAGTTCTTTTTCGGCCTTACGACCTTCGTACCAGAGAAAACCGTCTTCATCAAAACGGCCCAGGTCGCCGGTATGATGCCAGCCCCCCCGGAAAGTGTATTCGGTATCTTGCGGCAAATTCCAATAACCTTTGAACACCATGGGTCCTTTGACGGCGATTTCTCCGACCTCACCGGTGCCGACGGGATTGTCACTGTCATCGACCAATCTCACATCAGCCAGCTCAAGGGTTTTGCCGGCCGAGCCGGGCCGGTCGTTGTAGCGACCCAGAGTCGCCATGGCAGATGTTTCTGTTTGGCCGTAAACACTAAAAAAGGTGCCGCCGGTCACCTTCTGGTATCTTTCGATTGTTTCCGAATTTTCAATACCCTTGACGGTTTTTAAAGACGTAATGTCTTTGTCGGATTTTTCGTGCGCATCAAGAATAGAAGATAAAATCGGTGAAAAATCATACAAAACCGTGACTTTCTTTTCAGCAATTAAATCCACCGCCTGTTGCGCATCAAATCGGCTCATATTGATACTCAGCGCCCCGGCATGAAAGCTGCCGGTCGCCATGAACAAACCGGCTACATGAAAAAGCGGCAAAAGGTTCAAATGAACATCTTCGACAGATAAATCGAACAACAAATTCAAACTGATATTAGCGCTAATCACATTGCCATGCGTTAGCAGCGCGCCCCGGGGCCTTCCGGCCACAGCCGCCGTATGAATGATCACCAGGCCATCGTCTGTTGCGACATCAACCGCATCAAACTCAGTCGGGTTATCCAGCAAGGTGGCAAATTCCGCAAAATCACCGCCCGACGGCTTCAAATTAAAAAAGTGCTCAACCGAAGGTAATTTGTCCTTTCGATCTTGCGTCATTTCCTGAAAATCAGCATCCACAAAAAGAATTTTGGGCTCACAGTCGTTCAAATTAAAAAGGGCCTCTTCCACTGACAATCGCCAGTTGATGGGTACAACGATAGCGCCCAGTGCCGCCGCTGCCCCGTAAAGCAGAAAAAATTCCAGGCTGTTTTTGCCCACCGCACAAATCCGGTCGCCTTTTCGGACGCCCAGTTGTTGCAAACCACCGGCCAATCGATTCACCTGTTCTTTAACCTCCGAAAAGGTCAGCGTTCTTTGGTCATCGGCTTCAAACCACGCCGGCCGCTTTCCAAAGTTAGTTGCGTTTCGTTGAATCAGATCATAAAAGGTAAAATCGTAAAGGCCCATAATCAATTCCTATATAAATGAAGGGTCGAGGAGTCTTTCCGCCCAACCATTGATTGTAGCGGCATGAATTATCAGCAGCGAAATCGTGCACTGTTTGAATGCATTAGGGAACGTTGTGAAAGAATAGCCTATCGTCTCATACCGGCTTATTGGTGCGATGCTTATTTTACCGCTAACCCCTTGTTATATATCTGATCTCTTTTCTTCCGCTACGTACCCTTATGCATGAGTTTGCACGATGCAGTCGTGGATGATTCATGCCGTGTCCGAATTAAGAAAACTCCCCGACCCTGCACCTTCGCTTATTTTACGGTGATCACCGGACACGGCGCTTTTAAGATCACAAACTGGGCCGTAGATCCGAGTATTAACTTGCTGGTTCTGGATTTCTTTTCAATCCCGACAAAAATTTGGTCGATTTGATTCTCGTCAGCGAATCTGACCAGATCTTCGCCGGGGGTAAGACCTCTGGCCATCTGGCGGGTTTCGCATTCAACACCCTGCTCATCAAAAAAATCTTTAGCTTCGCGCAGGTTCTGCTTAGCCTGAGTGATATCTTCAACCTTTTCCCCGGCACCGCCTTCCATGGATGCCATAACAATAACCCTGGCATTAAAGGTTTTGGCAAAATCACGTGCCAATGATAAGGCCGCTTTGGCTTCAGCAGACCCATTGTAACCGACCAGAAATTTCATACTGCACCTCTTTATTGCAGGAGAATTAAATGATTAAATTGTTTTACGGTCAGATGACAACTTCCCATTTAACCATTCAACCATTTAAGCATTTAACTACCGCCGCCTACGGCGGTGGTTACTTCTACATCCAGCGCTTGCGGCGTTTATAGGATTTAACATCTTTGAATGATTTACGGCGGCCGCCCTTGGTAACCCCCATGTAAAATTCCTTGACATCCGGATTGTTTTTCAATTCATTCGAAGGTCCCTCCAGGACGATTTTCCCCGTCTCCATAATGTAGGCATAGTTGGAAACTTCCAGCGCAATTTTTGCATTTTGCTCAACGATCAGCAGGGTCGTGTCCATCTCCTGGTTGATGCGTTTTATATTTTCAAAAATTTCTTTGACCAGAAGCGGGGCCAAACCCAGGGAAGGCTCATCCAGCATCAGCATTTTAGGTGCCGACATCAGCGCGCGCGCAATGGCGATCATCTGCTGCTCGCCCCCGGAGCAGTAGCCTGCCAACCGGTTGGTAACCCGCGCCAGACGAGGGAAGTGATCGGACATGAGTTCCAGATCCTTGCGGATGCTCTGGGCACCGTCCCGGCGGGTGATGGATCCCACGCGGATATTCTCACCCACGGTGAGGTGCTTGAATACGCGACGCCCTTCCGGCACCATGACCGCTCCCAACTTGACGACCTGTGTGCCCAGGACGTTGGTGATGTCGTTTCCATCGAATTTGATGTACCCGTCCTTGATAAAGCCGTTTTCAGGCTTGAGCAAACCACTGATTGCCCGCAGGGTGGTGGTCTTGCCGGCTCCGTTGGTTCCCAGCAGGGCAACGATACCGCCTTCGGCCACGCTCAGGCTGACGCCGCGCAGCACCTGAACAATGTCGTTGTAGACAACTTCGATGTTGTTGACATCCAGAAGATTGCCATTGGATATTTGGGGTTTCATGCGATCTTTCGTTTCAGATGGGGAGGGTTGCCGCAAGCAACCCTCCCCTTTTGTTTAAGCGGCAGTTCCGCGTTTCATACTGAAATGTCAGGATGCCATTATTTGATCTTCTTGACATACTCAGATGCGAACGGCAAACCGAGCTCATGGAACACGCCGTCCTTGGCCATATACAGCTGCAGGGTGTCCACGCCTTCACGGTCGGTTTTCGAAAAGGTGACCGGACCGACGGTGGTCAAGGGATAAAAGGCGTTATAGCCGTTCATGGCGAGCATCTCTTCATACAGGCTGGCACGGGTAACTTTTTTCCCCTTTGTCTTTGCCCGGCGCATGGCCTCGACGGCCACCTGAACCACCATGATGCCGTTGGTGTAGTTCTGGGATTGGGCCACTTTCTCATCGCGGCCGTAACGTTTGGCCAGGGCCAGTTGGGCATCCGTTCCCGGTCCCGGGGCGGTCATCAGCTTATAGGAAGTGGTCCAATAATAGTTTTCAGCAGCCGAACCGGCCAATCCGATCAGGTCCGGCCCGCCGGCATAGTGACAGCCCAGGAAGGTTATTTTGCCGGCCTCACCGTAGGTCTTGGCGATCATACCCAGGCTCTGAGCGCCTTTGAGCATGGTGGCTACCGGCGGTTGAACCGTCTGGCTGATCACGTACTGCACCCCTTTGCTTTTAAACCGCTGCAGCATGGCTGTGTTGTCCAGGTCCTTGCCGTGCTCCACGATTTCAACTAGATCGATGTTCAGACCGGCGGCAATGGCTTTCTTAACATCGTCGCGCGGTGCCCGCCCAAAAGCCGACGGATGCAGGAACAGGGCCACTTTGGGTTTGCCGCTGCCTTTGTGATTGGCGGCCACATATTCAGCCAGCCCCACAGCCTGGCTTGAATAAGAGGAAATCGGCAAAAAGACGTAAGTCGAATCCACAAGGTTGCCGGCATGAAAGGATGCGGGCAGGGTCGGAATTTTTTCTTCATCGAAATCCTTTCTCATGGCCATGGTGCTGCCGGTGGAATAGTTCAGGTAAAACACGATCTTTTCATCCAAAAAATCTTCGAAGTTGCGTTTGGTTACCTCTGTCTTGTAACCGTCATCGCGGATGAAGCACTCCAGCTTGTCATCGCCCAGCAGTTTTTCATCGTTGACATATTTGCAATAATCCTCGACTCCTTTAGAATAAGGGCTTCCAACGTCGGATGTCGGTCCGGTAATCGCCAGGGACAGGGCGATAGGATAGGTTTCTCCGGCCAAGGCCTGAGCCGAAAATCCCAACATCAACACAAAAGACAGACCAACCAGCATGAAAGTGACTTGTTTGTTTTTCATTTCTTCCTCCTTTTGGTTTTGATTAGCAGTTTACGAGTTTAGCGAACATTATAGACTGCTTATGGTTGTATCCGCAACTGACCATCAATAGCGGAAGGGCCATAACTTGAAATAGCTGCGCGTGATTCGCCACCAGTTGGCGATGCCACGCGGCTCGAACATCAAAAACAAAACGATCACCAGACCAAAGGACAGCGGCCGAAGGGCCGTGGCCACATCCCCTACGGCCGTGAAATAGTGCCCCACAAATTCAGCAATGTTTTCCACCTGCAGTTCCAGCATCAGGATGGCCGCCGGCCCGACGAAAGACCCTACCAGGGTACCCAGGCCGCCCACGATGGCCATGGCCAGGTAAGAAATGGAGTGATGCAGCGTAAAAGACTCAAATCCCACCCCCCGCCACAAATAGGCATGCAGGGCCCCGGCAACGCCCGCGAAAAAGCCCGACAGGGCAAAAGCGTACACCTTGGTAAAACCGGGGTGCATGCCCATGGCGTCGGCGGCGCGGTCATTGTCGCGCACGGCCACCAGGCATCGCCCGTGCTTGCTGCGCAGCAGGTTGCGAACCGCAAATCCCAGCACCACGACGAAGACCAGAATCACGTAGTACCAGAAAAAATAATGCTCTTTGCGCGCCACCTTGCCGGTGAACCAGAATACCCGCCCGATCGCAATAGTCTGCCCCTGATTAAAAAATCTTGAAAAATTGATGCTCCACTGAAAAATCATTTGGAAAGATAGCGTAGCGATCACCAGGTAGAGGTGTTTCAGCCGTAAAGACGGCAACCCGACGATTGCGCCGATAACCGCGCCGACACCACCGGCCAGCAAAATCATCAGTGGCCAGTAATGGGTCAGCAAGACGTGGTCGCCCCCCAGAATCCTGGCAAACGTCGCCAGTGTGTAAGCGCCTACACCCACGAAGGCCGCATGGCCGATGGATATGAGTCCGGCAAATCCGGTGAGCAGGTTCAGACCGTATACCGCCACAATGGCGATGAGAATGCTGTCGATCACCAGCATGTACTTGTTGCTGACCTCAAACACCAGGGGCCAGACAAACAGCAGCACCAGCAAACAGATAAAAACCAGCCGGTCGACATGCGTCATAAATATGCGCTGCTCGGCCCTGTAGGAGGTAAAGAAGTTACCCGTGGCTAACCATCGATTTTCAGCCATAGACTATACCCGCTCTATTTCGTGTATACCAAAAAGACCATGGGGTTTGATCAACAGAATGATCAGCAAAATAATATAAGGCAACACATCCGCCGTCCCGTTCAATCCCCATTTACCGTCCAGATAGCCGGAAGCAAATTGCTGGATCAGGCCCATGATGATGCCCGCCACGATCGCTCCGAAAATGGAATCCAGCCCGCCCACAATCACCACCGGAAACACGATGATGCCGAACGATTGCAGAACATCGAAATTCAAACCCGTAATATTGCCGATGATGCCTCCGGCGGCGGCGGCACTTAATCCCGCGGTGGCCCAGGCCAGGCCGAACACCTTGGGGACTGAAATGCCGATGGACATGGAAGCAAACTGATCGTCTGAAACCGCCCGCATGGAAATGCCCACGGTAGATGCTTTAAAAAACCAGGTAAAGGCGCCGATCATTATAAAGGTTATGACCACGCCCACCATCTGGGTCCAGGAAATGGAAATGCCCCCGAAGCTAATCGGTACTTTGGGAAGAAATTCCGGGAACGAGAAATTTTCCGACCCAAAGGGTGTCATGTAAATAATGCCGTCGATAATCGACATCAGCCCGATGGTCACCATGATCACCGATATGATCGGCTCGCCGATCAGTCGGCGTAGAAACACCCGCTCGACACTCATGGCCAGGAAAAAGGTGATGATCATGCTCAGTATAAATGAGACCGCAATGTGGATCCCCATCCACACCGTCAGCGCATAGGTAATAAACGCGCCGGAGGCGATGATCTGTCCATGGGCGATGTTCAGCACGCGGCTCGATTTATAGATCAACACAAATCCCAGCGCCGACAGGGCATAGATGGAACCTACCACGATGCCACTGGTGACCAGCTGAAAAAAATAACTCATGCAATTCCTTCCATGGTATAAAATGCCATTTCAGCCTCCACGGTTGTGGACTGGCCGTCCTGATACTGGAAAAAGGCCTCGACCTTCTTTTTGCTGACGCTTTCGTCGTAAAGGGCGTCGTAGAGGTCTTTGTACTTTTCCATGACGAATTTTCTACGTATTTTACCAGTTTTGGTCAGCTCGCCGTCATCCATGTCCAGCAGTTTGTACAATACTGCAAAGCGTTTGATTTTAAAATGATCTTTTTCCGCCCGCGCGTTGATGTCGATCACCGCCTCCTTAAGCAACTCCGCGACCTCCGGGTTGTTGGAAAGATCCATGTAAGTCGTAAAGGAAATCCCCCGGTCTTCGGCCCATTTGCCGACCACGATGGGATCGATGTTGATCAGCGCAGCCACGAAATCCCGCTGGTCGCCGAAAATGACCGCTTCTTTGATGTAGGGACTGAATTTGAGCTTGTTTTCCAGATACATAGGGCTGAATATTTCTCCGTTGCTGTTGTGCATGACGTCGGATACCCTGTCGATCACGATCAGGTGGCCATTGTCATCCAGATAACCGGCATCTCCGGAATGGAGCCATCCCCCCTCCAGCAGCTCTTCCGTCTGTTCGCCTAGCTTGTAATAGCCCACACAAACCGAAGGGGAGCGCGACAGAATCTCTCCCTGCTCGCTGATTTTACAATCGGTCTCCGGCAACGGTTTGCCCACTGTATCTGGCCGCACGTCACCGTCAAGGTGCATGTAGGCGATGCCGGTAATTTCGGTCTGGCCGTAAATCTGCTTCAGGTTGACACCGATGGCCTGGTAAAAGGTGAACAGCTCGGGCCCGAGGGCCGCACCTCCGGTGTAGGCCCGCCGCAGCCTGCGCAGCCCGATCTGGTTGATCAGCGGATCCAGGACCAGGATCTTTCCCAGCCAGGCCATAAACCGCAGGGATACCGGCATCGGTTCGCCGCTCATCCGGTAACGGGCGGCCTTTTCTCCGATCTTGATGAATTTATTGTACATAAAGCGGTTGAGCCAGTAAGATTCATCGATCTTGAGCCAGATTTGTGAGCGGATGGTTTCATAGATTCTGGGGGCGCCAAACATGAAGTGGGGCCCGATCTCCTTGAGATCCTCCATACTGGTTTCAACCGACTCCGGAAAGTTGATGGTGATCCCTGTGGCCATGGCCACCCCGAAGGAGTTCATCTGCTCTCCGATCCAGGCAAAGGGCAGAAAGGAGAGGTATTCGTCGGTATTTGAAAGATAGTCGACCTTTGTGATCTGGATGCCCATGTTGATGTAGTTTTTATGGGTCATCATGGACGCTTTGGACAACCCGGTCGTGCCGGAGGTCAAACAGAAGTGGCAAACATCGTCGGGCTTTCCCTGGTCAATTAAGGCGTCGTATTTGTGCGGGTCTTCAGCGTAAATCGCAGCGCCGATTTCATAGAGATCTTCGATATAAATAAACCAGTCGTCGGATCGGTAGTCGCGCATGCCGCGTGGATCTTCATAGATCACCTTACGAACCTGGGGAATTCGGTCCCGGACTTCCACCAGCTTGTCCACCTGTTCCTGGTCGTCGCAGAAAACGGCCGTTACGTCCATGTAATTGATCAGTTCGGCAATTTCATCGGGCAGGCTGGTTTGATAGATCCCGGCCGAAACGGCACCGATGGACTGGGCGCCAATGGCCATGAACAGCAACTCCGGAATATTGTCGCCGATCAATGCCAGCTTGTCGCCCTTTTTGACGCCCACCTTGTCGAGGCCCAGGGCGACTTTGCGCACGCGGTCGTAAAAGTCGTTCCACGTGTAGTTGTTCCAGTATCCAAAATCTTTCTCACGCAGGGCGACCTTGTCGCCGGTCTCATTAACCCGCCAGCGCAGCAGTTGCGGAATGGTATAATTGAGGAGTTCTTTCGTGTCTTGCATCCGGGTTATTCTTCTCCAATGTAGGCTTCGATAACCTTGGGAATCTTGACGATTTCATCAGGCGTTCCGGCGCCGATCAGCTCACCGAAATCAAGCACATAGATGCGATCTGATATGTCCATGACGACACCCAGGTCATGCTCCACAAGAACAACAGTGGCTTCACGCTCTTTCTGGATGTCGATGATGAATCGCACCATGTCTTCCTTTTCTGCGATGTTCATGCCCGCCATGGGTTCATCGAGCAGCAGCAGCTGGGGTGCCAGAGTGAGGGCCCGGGCCACCTCGACCCGTTTTTGAATCCCGTAGCTCAGGTTTCCCACCGTTTGTTTACGGTAAGCCTCCAGCTCCATGAAATCGATGACCTCTTCCACATACTGCCGGTTTTGCGACTCCTCCCGGGAGGCTTTGCCTAAAAAGACCATGGCATGCAATAGGTTGTAGCGCAGGTTTTTATGCCGGGCCAGCATCAGGTTATCCAGAACCGTCATGCCACGGAACAATTCAATATTCTGGAAGGCCCGCGCAATTCCCATAATGGAAACCTGGTGCGGTGAGGCTTTATTGAGTTTGTGATCTCCGTAATAAATGTCGCCCGATGTCGGATGGTAAAATCCAGAAATACAATTCAACAAACTTGTTTTGCCGGCGCCGTTGGGACCGATGATTGAGGTGATCAGCCCCGGTTGAACATCCAGACTTACACCGAATAAAGCATTCAGCCCGCCAAATGAAAGCGTGACATCGTCAACGTTTAATGTCGCCATCAACTCCCCTGCTCATTCAATGTTGCAAGAATCTCTTTCTCTGGCCAGAACAATCAAAATAATGAATTGAATTCATTTAATTGAAGGCCTTATTCTTAAAGTGACATAGCTATAATGTATCTGCGCTTTAGTCAAGATAATAATAGGGCTTAGCAATACTTTGGGTTTATCAATAAAATTGGATGGTAATCTAAGATAATAAACTGCTGAACCAACGAGGCTAAACATACCGAATGTGGTGATAATGTCAAGTTGATAAAATAGTGGTAAAATAGTGGGTAATAACCACTATTTATCGTAAGACAAAAGGTGGGACCGCAGGTTGATCTTTTTGTTTTTCAGCCGCAGTTTGCTGCGAATGTTATGCCGGTGAAATAAAATGGTGTTTTTGGACAGACACAGCATGGCGGCGATTTCTTTGTTGGTCTTGCCTTCTTTAACAAGATTGGCGACCTTGATTTCCATGGGGGTAAAGTTAAAATATTTTGAGGACAGTTTGCTGATAAACGGGGAAATGATGTTTTTCAGATTGGACTCCATAATATTGACCAGTGTCTTTTGATGGGTATTGAGCCGGCTTTTATTTAATCTTTCAACATAAGGGCTGATCAATTCCTTTACATTGGACAGGACATTTTCACCGAGCTCTTTTTTGTCATCTTCCCGCTGTTTTAGAAGGACTTTCAGAGCCGTGTTAACTTCTTCGAGGTGATGGGATTGGGCCTCCAGCTCCACTTCTCTTTTGCGCAAAGCCTCCTCGGCTCTTTTGCGCTCTTCAATTTCCTGCTCGAGCTGCCGGTTGGTCTTGGCCAATTCAGCGGTTCGTTCTGCCACCAGCTCCTCCAATTGATCGTGATACTCTTTTACAACTTTCTCAGCCTTTTTCTGGGCACTGATATCGCGTAGAATAACAATATTGCCCACCGGGTTGCCAGCCTGGTCCCGGTAAAGCGTCGAGCTGATTTGAACATCCAGCACCCGGCCGTCTATGGTGAGGCGCCGCGTTTCAAACAGATGAATTTTTTTGCCGCTGAGCATGTTTTCGATGGCGTCCCTCGTTTCCGGCCAGCTTTCCTCAGGCACAAAATCGATGGTCTTGCCGAAGACCGCCTCGCTCGCAAAACCAAATGTTTGTTCAAAGGCCGGATTCACATAGGTGGCCCTGCCGCGCATGTTATAGACCACAATGGGATCCGGGGAAGATTCCAGCAGCAGTCGATAGCGCTCTTCGCTTTCGCGCAGGGTTATTTCTGTTCGTTTGCGCTCGGCCAGCTCGCGCCGGACGTCAGCGTATAATCGCGCCTTATCAAGAGCAACCAGCGCCAGCTCGGCAAAGCGACCCAGGATGGCAATATCTTCCGCATGAAATTTCTTATCCGGCTCGACACTCGCCAATCCGATGACCCCGTGGACCCGACTGCCATACTTAAGTGGTATCCCAACCACAGAATGGAGCTTATCCAAAGACTTGTCGGAAAGCCGCCCCTCCCAGGAGTGATAGTCATCGACCAGCAGGGGTTTTTCAATCTGCCAAACCTTGCCCCCCATGCCCTCACCCAGTTTAACCCGTAAACCCAGTTGGGCTTTAAAAAATCCCATTCCCACCTGGATCTGCATTTCCTCATCACCGGGCTCGAGCAAATAAATATAGCCGTGCTCGGTGCCGCTGAGCCGCGCTGCGCGCAATAAAATCGCTTCAAGCAGCTCCTCTTTGTCCAGGTGGTCAATCAAACCCAATGACGTCTCATGCAGCGCCGTCAGGTATTCATTCTGACGGCGAAGGGCCGCTTCGGCTTCCCTCAGGACCAGGGTTTCCTGCTCCAGCTGATTCATTCTGAGCAGCATTTCGTTGTTTGACGGTTGCTTGGACTTGGCCTCTAACATTAGTCTGTGAGCCGTTTGATTAAATTAGGTTGCTAGTCAATTCGTTTTGTTCAAATTTTCCTTAACCCACATTGCTATTAAAAGACTTTGTAAGTTTAACTCAAAATTACTACCCAGTTGGCCATATAGTTGATATTTATAAACCAAAAGGTGTCTCAAAAATAGTAGATTACGTCCAAGGGCAAGGCGAAAACCGATTCAAAAGTGGAGCATACACGATAGTATTCGAGCATTTTGAATCGGTTTTATGCACACCTTGGTGTTGAAAAAATAGATGTGTAATCCATTTATCCTGGATAACACAGCCTTTGGGCGCCTGTCCGCCGCAGGCGGGTTAGATGCATTTTTGAGGCAGCTTTTTTCGGCCTCCAGCCGAAAATTTTACACCCCTCACGTACCGCCATCAAAACCAATGGTTACGTTTTCATCCTCTACGATAACCGGAACTTTGCGCACGCCGTCAGAGTGTTCCAGCATCGTGTCGAGTTGGTCGGGATCTGATATGACGTTGAAATATTCTACCTCCTTATTACCCTTGGCATAAGCTTCACGAGCTGCCCGCGTGTAGGGTCAGGCATCTTTGCCGAATATCAACACTTTTTCAGGCATTGTTTAATCCTCCGCATTTTACAGGTTGCAAATAATAATTATTGTTTTATTTCAATTAGTTGTAACTGTAGCCGGCAAAACCTTAACAACCATTTCCAATCTTGTCAATGATTTCAAATTGACATATATTGATATCTTGATAATTACCTAAATATTTATAACAATTAATTTCTTTATGATCGATTCAAACTCAGAACTATCGCGCGAAGTTATAATTGTAAATGAACTGGGTTTGCATGCGCGCTCGGCAGCAAAAATAGCCGCGCTTGCCAACCACTCTAAAGCTTCGATCTGGCTGAAAAAAGGCAAAGAACGGGCGGATGCCTCAAGCATTCTGGATATCCTGACACTGGCATGTGAAAAAGGTTCAAAAATAACCATCAGTATCGAAAATAAAGCCGATGCAGATATCTTGGCAGCAATCACAGAATTGGTCGAAGGCGGATTTAAAGAACCGGCGGATTTAAAATGAAATCAATTGCTGAGGAAATAATCATCAAAGGCATCAATGCATCTCCGGGGATTTGCATCGGCAAAGCCTATCGCGTTGACAGGGAAGGTGTCGAAATCGTTGAAAAGTATAAGATACAGGCAAAAGATCTGTCAAATGAGGTCAAACGATTCAAGGCGGCTGTAAAAAAATCCAGGGATGAGCTGCTGGGCATCCTCAAAAAAAGTCCAGAGGAATTGCAGCATGCCCATATCCTTGAAACCCATTTGGCACTGCTCAAGGACAAAATGCTGTATGGCCGCTGCATTGAGACCATCAAACAGGAAAGTATCAATGCCGAGTGGGCGCTTAAAACAGTCATATCGAATCTGAGAGAAGTTTTCCAGACAATGATCGATCCCTATTTAAAAGAACGCTCTGCGGATGTTGTTCAGGTGGCAGACAATATCATGCGCAACCTGACCGGCGCCAAGCAGGTCAATATCGCTGCCATCAAAAAGCGCGTCATCCTTGTAGCACAGGATCTTTCGCCGGCGGAAACCTGTCAGATCAACCTTGAACGGGTTAAGGGGTTTATTACCGATCGGGGCGGCAAAGCATCGCATACGGGAATTATTGCGCGCAGTCTCGAAATCCCAGCTGTTGTCGGACTTAAAGAAGCAACCTCAACCATTCGAAATGATGATCTTATCATCGTGGATGGCAACAGCGGTATCGTCATCCTGCATCCGACTGAAAGCACTCTGTTGCAGTATGAAGAACGCAAAATCGATTATGAAGAATATAAGGCAGTCATAACGAGGGATAGCAAAGCGCCGGCAGAATCATTAGACGGCGTCCGGTTGTCCGTTATGGGCAATATCGAGCTGCCCGAGGAAGTGTTTGCCTTGCTCAATTATGGTGGTGATGGCATCGGTCTGTACCGCACCGAGTTTCAATATTTCAACCGCACCGATTTTCCCGGTGAAGATGAGCTATTTGATAAATACAAAGATGTCGTTGAGGTCATGCATCCGAAACCGGTAACCATCCGAACCCTCGACATCAATGGAGACAAAGCTTTAACCAATCAATTCAACTATGAGGAAACCAATCCGGCTCTGGGCCTGCGAGCAATCCGCTATTGTTTAAAAAAGCCCCAAGTTTTTAAAGATCAGTTGCGAGCAATTCTCAGAGCGGCTACTTTTGGCAATGTCCGCATTTTATTTCCGATGATCTCAACCTATTTTGAAATCCGCGAAGCCACCCGGATGTTGGACCAGGCCGCCGAATCGCTGGAAAAAAACGGCCTGCCGTATAATCGTGATATTGAAATCGGCGCCATGATCGAAGTGCCCTCCGCGGTGATTATGGCGGATGTCCTTGCAGAAAACGTAGATTTTTTCAGTATCGGGACAAATGATCTGATTCAATACTCTCTGGCTATTGATCGCGGCAACGAGCAAGTTGCCCACCTGTTCCAGCCCTTGGACCCGGCCATCATTCGCATGCTCAAGCACGTTGCCGATGTGGCCCGCGAAAAAGAAATAAAAATATTTATGTGCGGTGAAATGGCCGGCACGCCCCATCATGTCCCGCTCTTATTGGGCATTGGAATGGATGAGCTTAGCATGAACCCTCAATCCATCCCGGATATCAAGCGCGTTATCCGGTCCTTGAATGTCGCGGATACCCGCTCCTTTTTAAAGGAGGTACTCACACAGACCACAGCCAAAAGTACCTTCGAGCTCATAAAAGCGACCTACGGCAGCATTCTTTCAGAACAGATGTATTCCGAAGGACGTAAAAAGTAATTGGGTGTTGGGTATCCGGTATTGGCTGTTAGGTGCCGGGTTCTGGGTTCATCGTTCAGGTGTCAGGTTTCGGGTGTCAGAAAAAAATGGACTATGTGCGGACCCGTCTTTGCTTTAGAGAGCTGCGATACGGCAGCTGGAAACCGAAAAAAGGATTAATATCGCGAAGCGATGAAAGTTTTTGTTCAGGCGGGTCGCCCGAACAAAAGGTCTGCGGGTGCCTGCGAGAATCTGCGGTACATTCAACATAAAAATAGAAGCAAAAATTGGAAAAAGCACACATCAAAATCATTGCCCAGAACCGCAAGGCCCGCCGCAATTATTTTATCGTTGATGAATTCGAGGCCGGGCTGGCTCTCACGGGCACCGAGGTGAAATCTTTGCGACTGGGCCGGGCAAACCTGAAGGATTCCTATGCCCGGATCAAAAATGGTGAAGTGTTTGTATACCAGTTGCACATTGCACCCTACCCGTTCGCCTATTATGATAACCACGATCCTTTAAGACCGCGAAAACTGCTTTTGCACAAACATGAAATCAAGCGGCTGTATGGTAAAGTCAATGAAAAGGGTCACACCCTGATTCCCCTCCGGCTCTATTTCAAAGGTGGCAAGGTCAAAATCATTCTGGCCCTGGTAAAAGGAAAGCGCAAATATGATAAGCGTGAGGCCATCAAGCGCCGTGATGAGAAACGGGATATGGACAGGGAAAGAAAAAATTATTAGAAGCTATCTCAAAAATGCATCTAACCCGCCTGCGGCGGACAGGCGCCCAAGGGCTTTGTTACCGCGCCAGTAAAGGCGCGGCATCGCGCATTGTTGAACACCTCAAATTTTTCAAATCAGATGTGAAATCCCGCTATCTAGCGGGGGACGTGATCTACTATTTTTTAGATAGCTTCTTATTAATATTGACATTCTTATTCCGCATCGATTCAGCTTCGATAAATACGCGTTTGATTGCAGGGTACGTCTGTTTGATATGCCGATCCAGCCTGGCAATCGTTTCTTCAACGTCACCGGCCGAGAGGATATCGGCAAAGTCGACGCTTAAGTTCAGCAGAATAAACTCCGGCCCCATGTGCAGGGTTAAAACTTCGTTGACGTGTTTGATCTTGGGATAGGATTTGGCGATTTCTTTTATGCCTTTGACGATCCCCGGGCGGGCGCTTTCACCGATCAGCAAGCCTTTGATTTCATAGGCCAGCCAGGCGGCCGTTCCGGCCAGAATCAGCCCGATGATTATCGAAGCGATGCCGTCATAATGCGGATTTCCCGTAATTTGTGAGAGCAGGATCCCCAAAAAGGCAACTACAATTCCCAGCATCGCCGCAGAATCTTCAAATAGCACCACAAACATGGAGGGGTCTTTGCCCCTTTGCACCGCTTCAAAATAGCCCCATTTCCCCTTGGCTTTGGTAAATTCTGTCAGGGCAAAATACCAGGCCGCACCTTCAAACACCAGAGCACAGGCCAGCACAATATAGTTGATCGTCGGATTCAATATGGACACGGGATGCAACATGTGGTGAACGCCCTTATAAATCGAAACCCCGGCGCCGATGGTAAAAATCGTAATCGCGACAACAAAGCCCCAGAAATAGACCTCCTTACCATGGCCGAACGGAAACTGTTCATTAGCCGGTCGCTTTGCCCGGTGCAACCCGTAAAGCAGCAAAACCTGATTGCCGGTATCAACCACCGAATGAACCCCCTCAGACAGCATGGCTGAACTTTTGGTCATAAAAAAAGCAATGAATTTGGTCAGCGCAATCAGAAAATTTCCGATTAAGGCCGCCAAGATAACCTTTTTAGAGGATGCGGATGCCATGGATGCAGGGCTCCAGGTAAGAAATGAATCATATGATCTTGATCAGTTGAATTTAAAAATAGATATAAAACAGAACAGCGACGGTCAACAAAAAAGAATAAAGATCATTTGGCGGAAAATGAATTTGGGTTGGAATAACAGCTTTTATGCGAAAATATATGGCAGCAACATGATAATTCCTCCTGCCCCAAAAAATTTAGCTATCGCCCTATGATTTGAAACCTAGGATCATCCTGTGAAGTCATATTCTTGCTAATCTGATGAAGCCTGCCATCTTTGAAAATATAGGTCGCCTTGTAATCAGCCTTTTCATCACCATCTGTAGTATGCCACATTATAATTGTACCTGCTGCGCCATAAGTTTGAGCAACTATCGGTGGTAAGGTTTTCACAGATTCAACTTCTTTGCTGGATACGGCCTTTGCACCAACGATACAAACCGATAAACAAACAATTGCGACTATTGCTATTTTCATATAATGCCCCTTCCCCAATAAAGCGGTACCGGTGAATTTCTTGTTATCTGTTATCTGAATTTTGAACGAGTAGGAGGCTTCTATATGCAAGGAGGCACACCTTAATATTAGAAAATCAGATGTGTCATCCAACGGAACGGGACACTTAAGGGCGAAGCTGTAGTAAACTATGCTACGCTCTTAATAATCCGCCTGAGGCGGACCGATGGAAGCCTCCAGCTTGTCCGCCTCTGGCGGGCTCGCCCGAAGGGCGAAAATTAATGCGATAAAATGATTTTCATTCATTAAAGGTGATCGGTATTTATTTTAATTCGATGACTTGTTTAACCTGCTGTTATTAATTAAATTTACAACTTCGCATTTATTTTCATGCAAGATTCAGATATTAATTAGATCGGTAATAGCTTCTAAAAGCTTTAGTAAATTATCGATTTTATTATAAAAGAAAAGTGAAACGGCTCTTGTTGGGAAAAAGCCGCAAGGATGAAGATTGTAAAGCTTGCAGGTTGTGAGGAAACAATGAAAACGGAACTGGTGCTGATCCGGTAACATGATCCCCAGGGATCCTGGACGCGCCCCCGAAAAAGTCCGACATCGATCCCTGAATTCCGCGTCTCCCGTTCGATGAGTTTTTTCCTTGACAAATTCCAGGGAACCTTTTATAAGCTACTTTATAGCTAAATTGTAGTTAATTTATAGCTGAGAACGCGCCGCTTTCGACCGCCGGGCCTGCGCGGATTATTAGCAAAATCATAAACAATTTCAATTCCTTGACAGATCAATTTTCCCGTCATGGAGAATTCGGCCGGTACCAACCTGGGACGCCGGTAGGTGCGGGTCACAAGGAAATCAATGTGTTCTGCCAACCAAAGGAGAAAATGGTCGCCCTGGAAAGTGAAATCGGCCTGAAAGAGACCAGCGGAAAGCTGAAAGATACCGGCAAGTCCCTCAAGGCCAAGTTCGGACTCTACGGGGAAGAGATGATCGAAAAGGAAGTCAAACCGAGAGGAAACACCGGCCGGATCTACCTACCTCAGGATTGGGTGGGCAAGCTCGTCAAAATCATTCGCATCGATTGACGGACAGAGGGATGGTTTTGAAATAGATCAAGATACGCTTGGGCATTGAAGGCCTGGAGCAGGTGCTTCATATCCGGGAAATCGAGAAGGGGAAAAAAATGAGGTATTCAGAGACAGGGTTTAATTTAGAAATTGATCTATCTCGCGGAAGCATTGAGAGGGTTGAGACTGACCCAGGATTAACCGAACTTCATCTGGGGGGCCAGGGTACTGCCGCCAAAATACAATGGGATAGGGTTCCGCCTGAAGTTGAACCTTTTTCTCCCGATAATCTACTCATATTCAGCGCCGGTATTTTAATTGCCACACATGTCCCCGGTGCCAATCGTACCGCTGTTGATACCTTTTCTCCCCAGACAAACCTGTATTCACATTCATTATTTGGCGGATTTTTTGGCCCGGAACTGAAACATGCCGGTTACGACAAAATCGTCATTCGCGGTAAGGCCTCCGACCTGGTTTATTTGTGGATACACAATGACAAGGTTGAGATACGGGATGCCGGCCACCTCCAGGGCAAAGGTGCTTTAGAAGCCGGGGAACTCATTAAAGCGGAGTTGAAGCAACCCGATGCCCAGGTGGCCGCTATCGGCCTGGCCGCTGAAAACAGGGTCTATCTGTCCACCATCGAACACGCCAACTCCAGCGCCTCCCGGGGGGTAGGGGTGATCATGGGAGATAAAAAATTGAAGGCCATCGCTGTCCGGGGAACAAAGGACATCAATGTTGCCCGACCGGCTGAACTTTTTGAAATATGCAACCCCATGTATCAGGCAATTTATGAAAACCCATATTGTGGGGATGTTTTTTTGCACGAGGATGACGAAGAGTGGCACGTCAATAATTTCGCCTGGGGCAATGCGCGTGAGCGCCAAAAAGGGTATTGGAACAAAGAACTTGAAGAGAAGTGGACAGCGATCAGTGACAATGTGCGGCTTCGATGGACGGCCTGTTATAACTGTCCGAAGGATTGCCATCAAGCGATTTCCTACCCGGGACGGCCAACCTATTTCTTAAAATGCTACAGCAAACTGACCTACGCGATGGCGGCCTACAAGGAGCTGGATTTTAATTATGACATCCTTGGCGTGACCCAGGAGTATGGACTGGACGGATTCTCAACGCCGCAACTTTTAGCCTTTGCCGTTGAACTTTACGAAGCCGGCATTTTAACTGACAAGGACCTGCCCGAATTCCCGTCCGATTCCGGGGAAAGATTTTTCTATCTGGTTGAAAAAATTGTACGGCGGGAAGGGGTTGGCGACGCTCTGGCCAATGGTGTTTATCATGCCGCCCGCCAGATTGGCAAAGGCGCAGAAAAATTTGATCATAATACCATGAAAAAATTTGAGCAGGTGCCGCTCAAGCTGAAAATGATAAATTATCCCTATTTCTTGATGTATGCCACCGGCGAAAAGATGTGTATCACCCAAGTTGAGGGGTCCTACCCCCAGATACCCATTGCGGACAAGAAAGAGAGAGAAGAGTTTGTAAAAAACTGGGATGCAGCTCCGGAGAGGTTTAAAAAATGGTTTTCGGAATGGGAACCACGTACACATCAATCTATTGAAGCGTCTGTCAACATTGCTGATTGGAATGAAACCATGCATTATATTGATGACGCCGTCGGGACCTGTGCCTTTTTGTCGTCATTTAGAGGCCAATTTGGCGGGAGACCTCCGTATCACCTTTATAATTTACCCAATTTCATCTCACATGCGACCGGGATGGATCTTGATTCAGACGCACTATGGAAAATCGGCAGAAGGAACCGAACTCTGGTTAGAGCCCTTAATATCAGAAGGGGCTTAAGAAGAAGTGATGAGAAGCCTCCTGAAGACCATTGGAAGGTAAGAGACCCTGAGATGGAAACCAAGCTGCTTGACGCCTATTATGAATTCAAGGGTTGGAATAATGACGGTATTCCCACCAAAGAGACGTTGGACGAACTGGGCCTGAATTACGTGAGCGAAGACTTCATTGAGAGGGGAATCCTGACAGATAGTGAAGGTGCCTCTTCCAAAGAGACTTCGGCGCAAAAAGAGAAGATATAACCTTAATTTCTCATTAATTATCATGCAGGATTTAGGTATAAAGGGAAGGGAGTGGTAACCGTGAACACCGGGTCAAAAAAGAAAATAGTTAAAGAAATAAAAGTTGATCTTGATAAATGCATTGGTTGCCGTGCATGTGAGGTAGCCTGCTCCGCATTTCACGCCAGGCCGAAATATAGCAGCACGAATCCGGCCCGGTCCCGGATTCGGGTAGTTATAGATGAACTGAACGATTGTTATGTCCCGATACGAGCCGGTGATTATACGCCGGCTGAATGTACGGGCAGACATGCATATACGATTAACGGGAAGCAATATAGAGAGTGCAGCTTCTGCGGAGTTTCCTGCCCGTCCAGGGATCTTTTCAAAGAACCCGATTCCGGTCTCCCTCTAAAATGCGATATGTGTGAAGACGATCCGCCTTTAGAAGAGCCCATGTGTGTTCAGGTGTGCCCACATGACGCCCTGACTTACGAAGAAAGGGAAGAGGAAGGCGAAGAAGAAGGGACGCGGGAGGAGCTGGAGATCGGATTGGAATCGTTGGCAAAAAAACATGGTGTGCAAAAGGTACGGGATGCCATTGCCCGAATGTCAAAGAAGGACTAAAACCCTAATTGAGGGATCGGGGCGTTTTCTTGATTCGGTCGCTGCATGAATCATCCACGACTGCATCGAGCAAACTCATGCATCAGGGGGCGTAACGAAAGATCAGATAACTCCCAATTGAAGAGGATTGATAAAGACAGTGGAAAACGTAGCCGACTATAAAGAAATCGTAGATGTCATCAAAGAGTCCGGTGGAGATGGCTTCAAATTTTGCTATCAATGCGGATTATGCGATACGGTTTGTCCGTGGAACCGGGTTAGAACCTTTAGTATGCGCAAGATAATCCGAGAGGCCACGTTCGGTTTGACTCAGGTAGAAGGTGAAGATATCTGGCGTTGTACTTCCTGCGGAAACTGCCCCCGGCAGTGCCCCAGAGGAGTAAAAATAATCGAATCCGGGGTATCCTTACGCAGAATTGCCACAGAATATGGGGTCTTTCCGACTTCTGTCCGCCCTGTCCGCACCATCAGCGCAAGCCTCACCGGCGAAGGTAACCCCTTGAATGAAAAGCGAGAAAACAGGGCAAATTGGGCAGAAGGTCTGTCTGTAAAAGCGTTCAGCGAGGGGATGGAAGTGTTATATTTCCCCGGCTGCTACCTCAGCTATGACCCGAGATTAAAAAAGGTCGCTGCGGCCACAGCCAGTATCCTTAAGCAGGCAAGGGTAGATTTTGGGATACTGGGTACCCGGGAGAATTGCTGCGGAGAAAGCATCCGCAAAACGGGTGATGAAGAATTATTCAAACGTCTGGCTAAAGAAAACATCAAAACCTTCATCGATAATGGGGTGAAAAGAATCCTTGTTTCTTCCCCGCATTGCTACCACACCTTCAAAAACGAGTACCCCGAATTTATGGTGAACTTTGAGGTGGTTCACATCGCCCAATATGTATTCGAGCTGATTAACGAGGGAAGACTTGAATTTAACAAGGAGTTCGGAAAGAAAGTGACTTATCATGACCCCTGTTACCTGGGTCGACATAATGGCATATATGACGAGCCCCGGGAGGCTTTAAAGAGGATACCCGGTTTGGAGCTGCATGAGATGCCTGAGTCGCGGGAAAATAGTCTGTGTTGCGGTGGTGGCGGCGGCCGGATTTGGATGGAAACACCAAAGGGTGAAAGATTCTCCGATCTCAGATTGGAACAGGCAACCGGGGTCGGGGCCGAGGTCCTGGTCACGTCCTGCCCATATTGCATCACCCATTTTGAGGAAAGCAGGCTAATGCTGGAGGATAGTGAAAGCCAGGAGACTGAAGATAGTAAAGCCATAGAGGTTAAGGACATTACGGAGATAATCCAAGAAGTAATTTCCTGAATCTTGCATATGAAAACCTCCGACTCGTGCAAGATTCAGAAATTAGAGTACCATCAAATCTGATAAAGGCGGATAGAAATGGAAAAAGAACAAATTGAACAGCGTAGTAAAAACCTCCCGGACAGCAATTTCGCAGATGTTATGGTTGTCGGTGGAGGAATCAGCGGGATTCAAGCCTCTCTCGATCTCGGCGATTCGGGTTATAAGGTTTATCTGGTTGAGAAATCACCTGCCATTGGCGGCAAGATGGCGCAGCTTGACAAGACCTATCCCACGAATGACTGCTCCATGTGAATACTCTCGCCCAAACTGGTCGAGGTCGGCCGGCATCCCAATATAGAGGTCCTGACCTATACTGAAGTTGATGCTGTGGAAGGGGAAGCAGGCGACTTCAAGATCACCCTCAATAAAAAGCCCAGATATGTTATAGAGGACAACTGTACGGGTTGTGGAACCTGCGTAGAGTACTGCCCGGTCAAGGTCCCTGATCCATACAATCAGGACTTATCATCGAATAAGGCCGTCCACATATACTTCTCTCAAGCCGTTCCCCTTGTCACTTATATAGATGAAAGCTGCCTTTACCTTAAAGAGAAGAAATGTGCTATTTGCGAAGGCGTTTGTAAAAATGAGGCCATAGATCTTCATCAAGAACCGCAGAAGGTGGAAGTAAAAGTGGGGGCGATCGTTCTGTCTCCGGGCTATGACGTATTTGACCCCAAGTTGAGAGGCGACTATGGCTACGGAAAAATGGAGAACGTGGTCACCAGTCTTGACTTTGAACGGCTGTTATGTGCCACCGGGCCACACGAAGGTGAGGTATTGCGCCCTTCCGATAAAAAGCATCCCCATAAGATTGCCTGGATTCAATGCGTCGGGTCCAGACAGGTTATCCCGGGCGGCAACAGCTATTGTTCATCCGTATGCTGCACCTATACCCAGAAGCAGGTGATTCTGACAAAAGATCATGACGCCGAGGCAGAGTGTACGATATTCCATAACGATATTCGTTCCTATAGCAAAGATTTCGAACTATTTTACCATAGAACCGAGCAACTTCCCGGGGTTAGATTTATCAGAAGCTACGTATCCATAGGAAACGAGATCCCGGAAAGCAAGAATGTAACGCTAAGATACGCCACAGCCGAGGACGGCGTAAAGGAAGAAGAATTCGATATGGTGGTATTATCCGTTGGATTGAACCCTCCTGCCGATTATGAGGATCTGGCAGATAAGTTCGGAGTCGAGCTCAATTCACACGGATTCTGTAAAGCAATTCCTTCCAACCCTATGGCGACCACCAGGCCCGGGATCTTTGTAAGCGGAGCCTTCCAGGGTCCTATGGATATCCCCGAGTCGGTTTTTTCCGCCAGCGGAGCCGGCTCCCAATGTGGAGAATTCCTCGACTACAGGCGTGGGAAGCTGTCCAAAGAAAGGATATATCCACTAGAAAAGGATGTCTCGGGGGAAGAGGCCAGGGTGGGTGTTTTTGTGTGTCATTGCGGCGCTAATATCGGAAGAGTGGTCGATGTTCCCTCCGTAGTGGACTATGCCTCGACCCTGGACAACGTTGTCTATGCTACAGAGCAGCTATTTTCATGTGCGACTGATTCTGCCGAGTCAATAACGGAGACAGTTCGAGAAAAGGGGCTTAATCGAGTGGTTGTCGCTGCCTGCTCCCCCAGGACCCTTGAACCGTTATTCCGGGACACGCTGCGGGAGGCCGGAATTAATCAATATTACTTCGAAATGGCCAATATCAGAGAACATTGCTCCTGGGTCCACTCCAAAGAACCGGAGGATGCCACTCAAAAGGCAAAGGATATCACCCGGATGTCGGTCGCACGAGCCTGCCTCTTGCAGCCTTTACAGGAAATTGATCTGCCGGTCAACAGGACGGCGTTAGTGGTTGGTGGCGGTATAGCCGGCATGACGTGTGCGCTCTCCATAGCCAACCAGGGACATGAGGTTTACCTGCTGGAAAAGGCTACAGACCTGGGGGGGACGGCAAGAAGAATCCATTACACTCTGGATGGGATGGATGTTCAGGTCTATTTACGTGATCTTGTGCGCCAGGTTTATCAGCACCCCTCGATACATGTTTATACTGATGCCGTCATCACAGAGGCTACCGGTTATGTTGGCAATTTCATAACCTGGGTGAAGTCTGAAAGAGGAAACACAGAGATAAAACATGGAGCAGCCGTCATCGCTGTTGGTGCGGATGAATATAAACCCACTGAATACCTTTATGGAGTAGATGATAGGGTAGTGACCCATTTGGAGTTGGGGGAGCAAATCGCCAAAGGAGAAGAAAAGTTGCTCAACGCCCGGAATCTGGTGATGATCCAATGTGTCGGCTGCCGACAAGAGGATAGAGATTACTGCGCCCGGGTGTGTTGTAGTCATGCTATAAAGAACGCTTTGAAACTGAAAGAGATAAACCCCCAGATGGATATCACCATTATCTTTCGGGATGTCAGAACATACGGGTTTAGCGAGGATTATTACCGGGAAGCCTCTAATAATGATGTGAAATTCATCCGCTACGAGCCTGAAGATAAACCTCAGGTAGAAGTTGTTGAGCACGAGGGCCGGCCTGTTTTAAGGGTTGCCGTGACCGACCCCATTTTGGGTCAGAAGCTTGCTATAGATGCCGATTACCTATCTCTGGCTGCTGCCGTTATTCCCCCCGCGGGAAACAGGGAGATATCTCAATTTTTCAAGGTCTCTTTGGGACCGGATGAATTTTTCAAAGAAGCCCATGTCAAATTAAGACCTGTCGAGTTTGGTACGGAAGGCGTTTATCTCTGTGGAATGGCTCACTATCCCAAGCATATACCGGAATCGATTAACCAGGCTTATGGAGCTGCAAGTCGGGCTTTAACCCTTCTTTCACATGATATCGTCACGGTCTCAGGTTCTGTTTGCGAGGTGGATGAGAAGACGTGCATGGGGTGTGGGGCATGTATAGCAGCCTGCACGTATGGTGCCATAGAGTTTCGTAAGACAAGTCAGGGCAATAAGGCTGTGGTTAACCCTGTCCTCTGTAAAGGAGACGGCCTCTGCAACGCAAAGTGCCCGACAGGGGCGATTTTTCTAAAGCACTTTACCGATGAAGACCTCTTGAGCCAAATTGATGCGGCGGTCGGGGCCTAATTAAGCGAGAATCGCTCAATTAGGCGTTATGGGTTATTTGTTAATCGTTATTGGGCAAAAGATGCCTTTTCCGGATGGACACCGACAAAGGAGTTGAGACCGAATGAGCACAGGACTTAAATTTAAACCAAAAATATTAGGTTTTGTCTGCCATTGGTGAGCATACGGCGCTGCTGACATGGCTGGAGTTTCCAGACTGCAATATTCAACTGAAATCAGGCTTATTCGCGTCATGTGTTCCGGTAGGGTCGACCTGGAATTTGTACTCCGCGCCTTCTCAAATGGAATGGATGGGGTGCTAATTGGTGGTTGCCGTCTTAATGAATGCAATTATATTACCCATGGAAATTACGATGCACTCAACATGGTGCTTCTATGTCGAAAAATAATGGAGCACCTGGGGCTGAACCCGCAAAGATTAAGTGTCGAATTTATGTCTTCCGGTGAAGGAAACATTTTTACCGACGTTGTTGATAATTTTAGCAAGAAGGTTAAGGAATTAGGGCCGCTTGGCAAAGGTGAAGAAATCGACGAAGATGAATTTAAGTCCAAACTTGCAGAAATTAGAAAGCTGATCCCCTACATCAAGATAGTGAAAAGGAAGAAGCTGCAGTCACGCCTTAAAAATGAAGAAGAATATGACGGATTGTTCACCACTGACGAGATCGACAAGTTATTCAGTGAAGTCGTCTCGTACTATATTAATCCGGATAAGTGCCAGGCCTGTATGATTTGCCGTAAGAGATGCCCTGTAGAGGCGATTTCAGGTGGCAAGAACCTGATCCATGTAATTGACCAGGAGAAATGCATAAAATGCGGCACTTGCTTTGAAGTTTGCCCCCCTCGCTTCGGTGCGGTGGATCAGATTGCCGGTTCGCCTGTTCCACCTTCTATTCCTGAAGAAGAAAGAACCATCATCAGAAAGAGTAAAGCAAAATAGAGAGATCCCTAACGGAAGAGTAGCTCTATGGTTGAAAGAAAAGAGATCTTTACCGATTGCACGCTCTGTTATCACAGCTGCGGGGCCCGGGTGACGGTAGAAGATGGGAAGGCTGTGAAGATCAGGGGGCTGGATTCCCACCCCCTGAACAAGGGCCGGTTGTGCCCCAAAGGCGCCAATGCCCTTGATGTCATTTACAGCCCCAGACGTCTGAAACGGCCGCTGAAGCGCAGCAATGGCGGATTCGAGGAAATTACCTGGGACCAGGCCTTGGACGAGATTGCCGAGAAACTGCTCCGACTTAAAATCGAATACGGCCCGCAGGTCTTCGGCCTCTTCTGCGGCTCCATCGGCGTGGAAAACCTGGAGCTGTCGACCCTGGTTCACCTGGTCCGCTCCGGATTCGGATCGCCGAACTTTTTCTCGGTGGAAAGCATCTGCTACCGCATGCGCATTCGCACACGGCAATTGACCTTCGGGCGCTATCCCACCGAAGAACCGGAGACCAACCTCTATATCCTCTGGGGGCACAACCCCGATCAGTCCGATTTTCCGCTTAAATTTTTTATGAAAAAGAACCTGAAAAAAGGGGCCAAACTGGTGGTGATCGACCCCAAGCGCATCCCCTTGGCCGATCAGGCCGACATGTATCTGTGCATTCGACCCGGTACGGACGGCGCCCTGGCCCTGGCCATGATGAACGTGATCATTGCAGAGGATCTCTATGACCGTGACTTTGTGGAAAGGCATACAATCGGTTTTGAAAGGTTGGTCCCCCATGTGAAGCCATACACGCCTGAATGGGCAGAGCCATTGACCTGGATTCCGGCCGACGCTATCCGCGAACTGGCGCGACTCTTCGCCAACACCAAAGGAGCCAGTATATTTCAGGGCACCTGCACGCAAGATCAGACAGCCAACGGCACACAAAACAGCCGCGCCTTTGCGATTCTTCAGACCATCACGGGCAACATCAACGTTCCCGGAGGCTGGGTGACGAGTCCGCCACCGAGGTTCGGGCATCCGGGCTACAGTGTGGAAGGCATGCCTTTAGGCGGTGACCGGTATCCGCTATTTTACGAGCTTTGGGGCCGCAAGGCACCATACGGCGTGGTGACGCTCATCCCTGAGAGTATTCCCGACAAACTCAAGGCCTTTATGGTCATCGGCGGAAATCCCCTGATATCCATGCCCGACAGCAAGGCCTTCAAGTCGGCTTTTGAAAAACTCGATCTTTTGGTGGTTCACGATCTTTTTATGACGGAAACCGCCCGTGTCGCCCACTACGTGCTGCCGGCCTGCTCGCACATGGAAAAATGGGGCGTCGCCTATACATACAACGTCTGCCATTGCCTGCCTTATCTCATGCTTCGCAAAAAGTGCATCAACCCGCTCCATGAGAGCTGGTCAGAATGGCGGTTTCTGACGGAACTTGCCAAGCGGCTCGACTTGAGCGAGACGTTTCCGTGGAAATCTGAAAAGGAATTTGTTTCGTTCATGATCGCGCCGAGCGGTTTATCTTTTGATTATCTACTGAACGAAAAACCGGAAGGGGATTACTATGCCGAGAAGAAATACACGATCCCGGAAGGCTTGTTTCGCACCCCTTCAGGGAAAATTGAGATCTACAGCGACGCTCTGGAGCAGGTCGGTTTCAATCCCCTGCCCTCGTACCTGGAACCGGAAAGGGGTCCGGTCCGCGGGGAGAAGTCATTTCTGGAAAAATACCCGTTGATCCTCTCCGTCGGCAACCGCAACCTTTATTATACCCACAGTCAGCATCGCGAGGTCGAGGCGCTACGGAAACTTTCCCCTGAACCCCTGACCGAGATCGGACCTCAAACGGCTGAGAAGTACGGCATTCAGGACGGTGATCCGGTGGTGGTCGAGACAAACCGGGGCCAAGTCAAAATGAAGGCTCGCGTGGACAAACGGGTGGCCGAAGGGATCGTGCTGGCGCCCCATGGATGGGAGGGTGATGCCAACGCCAATCTGCTTACCGACGCCGCCTGCCGGGAACCCATCATGGGGTACCCGGACCAAAAATCGCTTCAGTGCCGGATTCGGAAAGCCGTCTGAAATACTCGATGCGGCCTTGTTCTTCGTTTCTCAGGCCTTTACATAAACAACTGGAACCGTCATTGTTGCCGACGGCGGTTATCTGACCCAATAAAATAAGGCTTGGATTGAAATGGTGTCTATCACCAGTTCTTTTCGCAATCGAGGAGCACACACCAATCCTTGACCGACATCACAGGCTGCGTTCCAGGTTAATGGTTTTGGAGGGGATAAATTGGTTCGCGCTAAAAAAATGAATCAGTTTGGAATCATTCCAGTCGACCAGGGTGTTTATTTTATGCACGCCGACTTTTTTCAAATGATCTATAAATTCATTAATCAACTGCTCACCGATACCCATATGCTGGGAATCGGGATCAACGCCGATGGTATCCAGGGATGCTTCTTCCCGGAAAATACCATATTCTCCCATATAGATTTCCCCCATTACAAACCCCACCAACGTTCCATCCTCTCCCTCAGCCACAAGCGACGCGGGTAAGTAATCTTTGGTTTCAAAAAGTTTTTCAAACTTCATTTTATAATACTCCGGCCGGGAAACCTTGAGTACTTTCTCGTCAATCCCAACCACAGCGTCAAAATCGTCAGCCTTCATGAGTCTAATTTTAATGGTGTGCTCGTTCATGCGGCCTCCTTTCTTTTTAGGGTCATATTCCGAGCATAGCTGAGGCGAGGCAAATTTTTCAACCCTTAATAACATTGGCGGAATATTTCATGGTAAACGTGTTTTGAGATCTTCTGTAGAATCATGATATATATTGTATGGATTTTGACGACCGGATTTCTCACATAGAACACCCTCACCTTTCCCATTGACTTCGGCCGGAGTAAGTGACAAAAGCCCCCATGCCCGATTCTACTTCAAGAACCTATTGGAAAATTCTCATCCCCCTTAGCCTGGTGCACTTCAGCGGTGATTTCTACAGCTCTTTCATCAATCCCCTGTTTCCCGTGTTTATGGAAAAGATGGGGCTGAGCCTGACCCAGGTGGGTATTCTCGCGGGGATTTCCCGCTTTTTGATGTTCATCGTACAGCCCATGTCAGGCTATTGGGCCGATCGCCATCCCTCACGCAGTTTTATTTTGATCGGGTTGCTCATGCCCATTCTTTTCATTCCTTTTACGGGACTGACAACCGACTTTTATGGGTTGCTGTTCTGTATTGTCATCGGCTCTACGGGATCTTCCCTGTTTCATCCACCGGTCACGGGTATGGTGCCCCAATATGCCGGCCGCAAGCTCGGGCTGGCCATGTCCATCTATAACACCGCCGGCACCCTGGCCTTCGGGGTGGGGCCCATCTTCATCACCTGGTACGTAGCCCGGTTCGGCCTCAGGGCAATGCCGGTAACCATGGCCATCGGTCTTTCGATCTGGATCTATTTCTATTGGGTCATTCCCAAACCCAAAGGAAGCGACATGGCCCAACACGGCTTTTTAGAGACACTTCGGCAAACCCTGGGCAGTGTTTGGCAACCAATCCTGTTGATCTGGATCGTAATGGTTATGCGATCGCTGGTGGGTCAATCGTTGATGACCTTTATGCCGGTGCTGTGGGTGCAGAAAGGACATACCATTGTCGCTGCCGGCGTACTTTTTTCGATCTTTACCATTTCAGGGACTGTGGCCGGTATTCTCTGCGGACATCTTTCGGACCGGATGGGCTACAAACGCCTCTTATGGGTTACCCATGGTC
>Ga0265303_10000073_pt1 | contig 42044 bp, 44 predicted proteins | sample Helome_2_FD_192494 | JGI IMG/M metagenome (GOLD analysis project Ga0265303, IMG submission 192494) | Marine sediment microbial communities from subtidal zone of North Sea - Hel_20160317 (Illumina Assembly) | ecosystem: Environmental > Aquatic > Marine > Subtidal zone > Sediment ... | reverse complement strand
CTTGCTGCTCATCATCGTTCACTCCTACCATGACTTCCATCCAGGTAATCGCACTAATCAGGAGTGTCTCGTAGCGGCCAATCTCCTCGCGGGCCGCATCAATGCCATTGAGATAGTCAACCAGGATATTGGTATCCAATAGCGCTTTCATTTGTCCCACTCATCACGCGCATGCTCCTGGTAAATTACACCATCGGTTTTGCGCTTCTCCCAAAGGCCAAACGCATCATCATCAGGTGCTGGCAGATGGCGGGCAAGATATTCATCAATGGCGCGGCGCACCAACTCTGCACGTGATGAATGGACGGATTTGCCTAATTGTTTAAGTGCTTCAATTTGTTTATCTGGTAAATCTACAATTGTTCGCATAACGGTTCCTGACAAATGGCATATGATAACGTCATCATATGTCGTATTATCGAAAACATCAATCAAAAGAGGTAGGTTCAAGCAGCAATACTCCTTACATCTTGCTTAAACCACTGTCCGAAATAAGCGGGTTACCTCAAGCTGTCCACTTCATCTCGAGTTTGCGATGATGTGCTGCGCAATCGCGAAGATACAAATTGATCAGGGTTTGATAAGGAATGCCTGACTCTTCAGCCATACCCTTAAAATAGGACACAGTGTCCCGATCCATCCGCATCGTTATCGGCTGCTTTAAATATTTAACGAAAGGATTCTTTCGGCCCTTCATTTTTGAAAAATCGTAATGTTCTCTCATTTTCTTCGCTCCCAATATGCTTGTTCCTCGTCTTTGTCTGCTTTTCTCGCCGAAATAACACGAACTACCGTTTCGCTCTCGCGGAAACAGTGACAAACAACGAGAACCTGTGGTTTCAAGCTGAGCCCAAGCAAAATAAAACGATCTTGTTCGTCTGAATGGTCAGGATCGCAGAATTGAATGGCACCTTCATCGTGAAAAGCAGTTTGCGCCTCTTTGAAGGAGACACCATGTTTTTTTACGTTTGCTGTTTCCTTTTTTCTATCCCACTCGAATTCAAGCGTTTTCATATGTACATTGTACTTATATATAGATGGAAAAGGAACCGGGTCTAGGTTTCAATACCACACATTTACTCGCAAACTCGGCAAATATGCGGACGGAGCACATTTAGTCACTTAATGTGCTCCGTCCCCTCTAACTGGTCCGATTTTCCACAGTAACGCGAGCAATCTGTCCATGGTTCCCAACCCGGACATCAAGCGATGCTGGGAGAATGTATTTTGAAATTGTCGGACCGATAGATTCGGCCGAAACCATTGCGCGCGGGACCGGAATTCGGGAACTCAAGAGGCTCAAACGGACTTATGGCTTCGGCAATTGGAGAAAAAGGAAGGGTTTCGCCTGGATCAAACTGCAAAATGGCGAATTGCTGAAAGCTGAATTACACTGGTATGAGGCGTCCGGGCTAGGTAAGCGTGAATTCAAGATCAAGAAATTGATGGAGCAATCATGACCAAATCGAAATTTGTCATCTGCACGCGAAACACGGGATACGAAGTGTCGCTGGAATTGCGCAAGTTGTATCTCGTGATACCTGACTCCGGTGCAAATTCCCATGGCCAGATTCGAGTAGTAGATGAGTCAGGCGAAGACTATCTATACCCATCTTCTTTCTTCGTTCCTATTGATCTTCCAGCGTCTGTGGCAAAGCTGTTTGCACACGCTGCCTGAATTGGGTAAGCAATAAATTGCTCCGTCCCCTTTAATATCATTGTCTTGATATGTCATGACATGTCATGATAGTCTTTCGCCATGGCCAAGATAAAAATCAGCTCCAAAGTTGAGCAACGTGAATGGGAAGCCCTGCAGGCGATAGCAAGCGAGTCGCAGCAGAGCATATCCGGTCTGCTTTCCGAGGCCGTTGCCGACTATGTTCGAAAGCGCAGGCTGCGCCCGGCCGTGCTTTCGCACCTGGAAGATTCCATCGATGCGAACGAGGAACTGGGTCGCCGTCTTGCCAGGTAGTGCCGTCAAGTTCCTGTCGCTGGACGAGGCCATTGCCATACATGAACGGCTGATCGACAAGTTTGGCGGTACGGCAGGCATAAGAGACAAAGGCTTGCTGGAGAGCGCACTGTTTCGTCCACAAACCGGTTATTACGAAGACCTGGCGCAGATGGCCGCCGCACTGTTTGAATCGCTGATCAGTAATCATGCTTTCGTGGACGGCAACAAGCGTGTGGCGTTTTTCACGTGTGATGTTTTTCTGCGCCTCAACGGCTGGAAGCTGGAAGTTGATTCAGATGCTGGATATGAGTTTATTGTCGGCTCGCTCGAACAAGGTCTGTGTGATTATGAGCACTTGCTGCCCTGGATTCAGCAGCACCTGCAAAAGCTCTGATCCTATATTAGACGATCTGGACAGCGCCGGATCCGAGCCTGGTGAAGAAAGCCATTTGCTTTACAATCAAAATATAATTTGCCTCGCCCCCCCCGAGTAATTCGGTCATGATGCTTCCGTCGATCGACTTCGCTCCAATCGCTCAGCCAGCCAAACCTTGATGATGGATTGGCGTGTGACCCCCAGGCGTTTTGCTTCCTTGTCCAGCTTATTGACCATCCAGACCGGGAAATCCACGTTAACGCGCTTTACCTCCTGATTTGGTCTGCGGGCGCTGGACAGGTCCAGCAAATGAGTAATGTCTTTCCCTTCATCAAACAGCCGGTCGAATTCTTCAGCTTTCATATAGAGCTATCTCCTTTTGACGTGAACGTCGAACGGAAATGAGACGAATTTGTTCGTCTCTAAAGGTAAATACCGCAGACCAGTGCTTTTCCCCGATACAGCCAATTGCGATCCAGCGCGGCTCATCCGATGTCTCGGATCTAATGACTTGAAGCGCTGAGTCTTCCCAAAGCACCTGAGCGTCTTTGAAATTGATCCCGTGCTTTACCAGGTTGGCCATGCTTTTGGTCGCGTTGTATTCAAACACTATTATTATACAATAAATATACCAATAGGGAATAATTATGATCATATATTCTAATGATTTAATGCGTTTCAAGATGTCAGTGTCAGCCAGCAGATCGTGTATGAATATGGCTCGATCACGGTGGCGCATAATTACGCATTTTTTGTTAGCATATCCCCCCTGTTTTTGTAGTGTTTTCAGGTCTTCATGACCCGAGGTAAATTTTGTGAGTAATCGATTGACCCGGCTGTTCAAAGAGCCGCTTATACAGTTTTTGATCATTGGTGCGGCCATCTATGGCGCTTATGCGCTGTTTGGCTCGCCTGAGGAGGATTACCGGGACAATATCATCCTGGTGGATTCAAACCGCATCAATGCGATGATCAGCGAGTGGGAAAGCCGTTGGCAGCGTCCACCCACCCGACAGGAGATCGACGGGCTGATTGGGCAATACATCAAGGAAGACGTGCTCTACCGGCAGGCGGTTGCCATGGGGCTGAACGAGGACGATCCGATTACGCGCCGGCGAATGGCGCAGAAACTTGAGTTCCTGACCAGCGATCTTGCCCAAATGCAGGAGCCTGCCGAGGGTGAACTCGAAACTTACTTCGATGAGAACGAAGCAGCCTATCGCGACCCTGACAGGATCAGTTTCAGTCATATCTTCATCGACCCGGATGCGCGCGGAGATGCGACTCTTGATGACGCTGACCAATTGCTGGCACAGTTGAAGACCGAAGGTGAACCCACTGAAGAGATGCTGCAGAGGGGCGACCGTTTCATGCTGCAGAACTATTTCGCTGCTGCAACCGAACTGGATATCCGGCGGCAACTGGGGTCCGGCTTTGCCGAGTCCGTGTTGGCACTCGAACCCGGTCAGTGGCACGGCCCGGTTTTATCCGGCTATGGTGTGCACCTGGTTTATGTCTTCGCTTACCAGGAGGCGCCAGCGCCGCAGTTCGAAGTGGTCCGTGAGCGGGTATTGGAAGACTGGCATACAGTGAAGCGTGAAGAGTTCAACCAGCAATTCCTGAAAAGCCTGAAAGAACGGTTCGAAATCATCGTCGATGAGCTGCCTGCAGACCGCTTGCTGGATGGGCAGATTGAAGCGGCACAAGCTGGCGAGGCAAACGCCGCGTCATGATCGCTGAAATGGCAAAACTCCGTTGCCGCATCGTCGCAGGCCTGCTGCTGCTGTTCCTGGCGTTTCCCTTTGCTGCAATGGCAGATGAGTTCCGGCCGGCTTTGCTGGAAATCAACGAACGGGAAGGCGGCTGGGTAGACATCACCTGGAAAGTGCCGACCATGGGCGACCAGGTACTGGCCCTGACGCCGGTGTTTCCAGACTTCATGGAACAGGTGGGCCCAGGGTCCGGGCGACAAGTTGCCGGCGCCTGGGTGGAAACCCGATCTTATCGTTCGAAGGAACAGCAAACCCTGAATGGCCAGACCCTGAGTGTGGATGGCCTCAGTGCCGTTCCTGCCGATGTGCTGGTGCGGGTCCACCTGGCCGATGGCACCGAGCATTCCGCCATTCTACGTTCGATCAACAGCAGTTTTACGGTGCCTGAGAAGGTGACCCGGGTGGAACTGGCCATTTCATACTGGCAGATGGGCACCATCCATATCCTGGAAGGGCTGGACCACCTGTTGTTCCTGTTGACCCTGTTGCTGATCGTCAACGGTTTCTGGGCGCTATTGAAGACGGTGACCGCTTTTACCCTGGCGCACAGTATTACCCTGGCGCTGGCCACGCTGGACCTGGTGCATATTCCCCCGGTACCCACCGAGGCCGTCATTTCACTCAGTATCGTGTTGCTGGCGGTGGAAGTAGTGCACAAGAACCAGGGAATAGTGACGTCTTCGGAACGCTTCCCCTGGGTGGTGGCGTTTACTTTTGGCCTGGTTCACGGCCTGGGTTTCGCCGGCGCACTGGCCGAAATTGGCCTGCCGCAAACAGAATTACCGCTGGCCCTGCTGATGTTCAACGTCGGCGTGGAAACCGGGCAGGTGCTGTTCGTAACGGTGGTTTCATTACTGCTGGCTGGACTGCATCGCATGCATGGCCACACAGCGCTCACGCTGGCTCGTGCCACCCCGTTCGCGATAGGTGGTATCGCCGCCTATTGGACGATCGATCGCCTGGTGACGACCTTCAGCATGTGAACTGGGACCCGGCACAAAGCCCTGACCAGGCCTGGCAGCAAGCCGGGAAACTCCCTCGTGGAACCTCCGAATCCGATTTAGCCGGTGGTGAGCACGCCATTCTTATCCAGGACGAGCCGCGGGTGAGGATTGTGCTTTCCGTGGCCCACGAGTCCGGCGCCCGACAAGTGAGTAAGATTTACCGCACGCCCCTGGCGCTGACCTGGCGGGACCTGTTCCGTTATCCGCAGGCGCAGCGTGAATTTGAAAATCTCCAGTTTGCTTTTCAGCAAGGGCTACCCGTGGCAGAACCGCTGGGCTTCGGCCTGCGCCGCCGGGTTGGGAGCGATTGGTATAGCCAGCTGACCACGGCCTTTCTCGAAGGGACCACTCTGCGGGATGTCCTGGCACGAAACGGAGCGGGTAGGGAGGAACTGATTGGCGCAGCAGGCCGCCAGGTGGCGGCTATGCACCGGGCCGGCATAATCTGGGGGACAGCCCATACCGGCAATTTCATGGTCCACACCGATTCACCCGTGACCATGAGCGCCTTCGATTTCCCCTATGCGTTTTGTACTGGGAAAGACAGGACCGGCAGTCGGCTGGCACTCTACGACGTCTGGAACATGGTGGTGGATTTTCGCACCCAGTGCCGGCTCGATGAGTCCCTGGTCGGGCTGTTTTTCGAAGCATATGCAAGCGAGGCCGGGCTGGACACGAAGGATCTCCAGTCCCGGGTGGACGCCAGGCAGGGAAGAAAATCAGTTTTCCTGGAACGGCTCTTTATCCGGACCGTACGCTCTTTCCGGTTGAGGCCGTTCTAGGCGAACTTCTTACTCCTCGATCCACGCCGGCAAATCATCGGGCGGCTCAAACCGGAACGGTGCCTCGAGAGCCTTGAAGATCCGGTCATCCCGGTCATATACATCCGGCAGGAACCTGGGTACGCCATCCTCGGTGAGCGGATCGACAGTCCAGTACAGAATGAATACGGGTAGTGGTTCATTCAGATAAACGGTCTTGGTTCGGCCCGTTTCGAGCACACCCTGTATCGCGGCGTCGTCCCAGTCCGGGTCATCCAGGACCAGGCGCGCGAATTCCATCGGGTATTCAATGCGAATACAGCCCGAGCTGAAGGTGCGGACTTGGTCGTCGAAGTGCTCACGATGGTTGGTGTCGTGCAGAAAAACGAAATGCGGATTGGGGAAGATGAACTTTGCCTGGCCCAGCGCATTATCAGGCCCGGGACGCTGCACTACCTGGTAACGGAAATTGCGCGGGGACGCGGCGGCCCAGTCAATGGTCGAGGGATCGACTTCCTTGCCGGTCTTGTTGTCGACCAGCATCATGTCTTTTTCGCTGAGATAACCCGAGGCATCAGCTTTCATTTTAGGCAGGATGTCACGTTTCAGAATGCCCGGCGGCACGGTCCAGGTTGGGTTGAACTGGATGTACTTCATGTCGGCCTGGAAAATCGGGCTTTTGCGATACGTGCGCCCGACCTGCGCGCGTGTTTCCCATACCTGTTGCCGGTTCCGAAACAGCATCGCATTGAAGTCTGCGATGTTGACCAGCACGAAGTCATCACTGGCCTGCAGGTCGCGCAGAATCCAGCGGGCACGCTCCATGTTCACGCGGATCTGATCGATGCGGCTTTGCAGCGAAACGTTGAGTGCTGCAAGGGTCCCCGCGCCAACGGCGCCGTCCACATCGATATCTGCCTCGCGTTGGAACCGCGACACGGCCTTTTCGAGCTTGGCGTCAAAAAGCTCCGGATTGTCCACCGGTTCAGCACCAAGCTGTCCGGATGCCTGCAACCGTTTTCTCAGCATCGCAACCCGCGGGTCGCGCATGCCCTTGCGCAGCGTGGGGCCGGTGGGCACGGCAGGATATCCGCCCCCTTCCAGCGCCGCCCGTTGCCTGTATTCCGCCAATAGCGCCTTGGTCTTCTTGTAGTAAGGGTGCAGGTTCACGGCATCCGAGATGTATTGATGAATGTCATCGGATGCGATGGCTCCGGCGACGAGTTGGGTTGGGTCACGGTCGAGGGTTCGCCTGAGATTCCAGTCCGAATCGAGGTCCACCGGATTCACCTTGCCGAAAAACATGTGGTACATGTAGCGCATCAGGCTGTCGGTGAGCAGGATGTCGAAATCCGCGGCAGCCCCGGGCGTTGATGCGCCTGCTTCCCTGAGACCGGTAAGCGCCTGGTAGTGATAATCGCGGGGCAGCAGTCCTTCTTCTTCGGCCCGCCCGACCAGGTTGATCAGGTCATCGATGTGGCTTTGATTGACCCAAAGCGGGGCATGGGCGCTGTCTTCGTAGAGGGCCCACAGGGTATCCCGTGCGGCAATTTCCTCGCCGGCCACGACCAGCCGGCCCGTCATCTGGAAACGCTCGATCCTGTCGCGAATCCCGTCGTCGACGGACATCTCCTGGGCATTTACGGCGCCCGTAAATGCCAGCAACCATGTGATTGAAAGGCATACTGCTACCTGGATTCTGAAATTTTCCATTACTATCCCCTTTAATTGGAGAATCGTCTCTTGTGTTGAAAGGGACCTGTCCATGCAACCGATTGTAAATTAATTAGCAAGTAATTTTAATATCAATTGTCAAGTTGACAATAAAAAAGCACAGAGCGAGTGGCTCACGAAGCCCAAGCTCATCATGAACTCAACATGGATAAAAAACGTTTATCCGGCATATACTTTGCCCATGAAAATGAAGGCCTATGAAATTACCGGGCAATGGACCCTGGCGGAGATTTCTGCTGAGTCCCTGTCATCGGCATGGTATGACGATGCGACACACCGCTGGCTGGACATCGAAGGCGGTGAACCGGAGGCTTTGCAGGAACTGCTGGCTCCATTCGATTTGCATCCGCTTGTGTTGGAGGCTTGTCTGGAACCGGGTGGAGGTGGACGTTTCGCCGCTTATGACAAAGAGTTGTTTATCGAGTTTCCGATTTTGGTGGAGGACAGTGACGACCACCTGACCCACATTTCCATGATATGTCTGCCGACAACTTTGCTGACGCTTCATGAACGGTCAATTCCAGCCATGAACGTGTTGATCGGCGACCTTTCCAGCCACCGGCGGCTGCACCAGGCGACAACGTCCGGAATCCTTTACAACCTGTTCGATTCTGTTGCTGACCGGCTTCCGGAGCGGGCTGCACCCTTCAGGGAGATGGCGAAAGCGATCGCCAGGGCCTTGAATAAAAACCCGGAATCCGTGGAAATCGGAGATATCCTGGATCTCAAGGGGCGTGGAGGGATGATGGTCGATGTATTGGAAGACGTGCTTTTTTGCGTGTTGCGATTGCAGACGGTCGAGTCGAAAGCGTTCCAGGCGCCGGAGTTGGGTGTTTATCTGCGCGATCTGGCGAGCACCCTGCAAAACCTCCACGGAGCATCTCAGAGATTCGAAGCGCGCCTGAGCGACCTCCATCAACAATTCGTGATGACGCAGCAGGACATGATGAACAGCCGCCTGCAGATACTGACCGTCATCTCTGCAGTCTTTCTGCCGTTGACTCTGCTCGCCGGCATCTATGGCATGAATTTCGAAAACATGCCGGAGTTGCAAGAATCGTACGGCTACCCGGCGGTGCTTGGATTGATGGTGATGATTGCGGCAGTCATGTTGTATGTTTTCTACCGCAGGGGATGGTTCAAGTAGCACAGAGGAGTGACCGCGTGAGCATGATAAATTCAGGAGAGTGAGTGATGACGATTGACGCTTGGTTGACTATCGGAATTCTGGCGCTCACTTTCATTGCCCTGCTCGCGACAAAGCTTCCGCCCGCGACGGTCTTTCTCGGAGCGTTGACGCTCAGCGTTACTTTCGACCTGGCCCCTCTGGATCGCAGCCTGGCCGGTTTTGCCAACCCCGGCGTCCTGACCATCGGAGCGCTGTTCATGGTCGCGGCTGGCATGTACACCACCGGCGCGATTAGCCTGCTGAGCGAGAAACTGATCGGCCGCCCGAAGAGCATGCTGGGCGCGCAGCTGAAAATCCTGCCGCCCATCGCTGTCGGCAGCGCATTCCTCAACAACACCCCGCTGGTGGCTATGATGATCCCGGTCATCGGCGACCTGTGCCGCAGCACCGGGCTGTCGAAAGCCAAGTTGTATATTCCGCTGTCCTTCGCCTCAATCCTGGGTGGCATGTGTACGCTGATCGGCACGGCGACCAACCTGATCATCGCCGGGCTGGTGATCGACACGATCAGGAACGGCACCGGTGGTGCAGCCGAACTGCGTGAGATCACCATGTTCGACCCGTCCTGGGTGGCGGTACCGGCAATGATACTCGGCGTGATACTGCTGATGGTGACTTCAAAGTGGCTGCTGTCCGATGCTGGCAAGGGACAGGCGGCCGTGGTTTCGATACGTCGTTACGGGTCGGAATTCACGATTTCCGGGACTTCTTCGCTCAAGGGGCAGACACTCGCGGCAGCAGGTTTCGCCGAACCGGTGGGCTTCGAACTGCTCCAACTGATCAGGGCCGATGGCGCCAGCGCCGCGCTTGAGCCCGGCACCCGGCTGGAGAGTGGCGACGTGCTGGTTATTTCAAGCGACCTGGACACGCTGGCGCGCTTGTGGACCATGAATGGCCTGTCGCCATTGCACACGATGAAACCCATGAAAACACAGCGTCACGATCACCAGCTGGTCGAGGTCGTGGTTTCACCGCAAAGCCGTGGCGTTGGCCGCATGGTATCCGAGTTCCCGTTGCCCGATAGCCCCTATACCGCGCCACTGGTCGCCGTGAGCCGCAATGATCAACCCGTAGCCGGGCGCATCGCCGATGTCCAGATCGAGGTGGGTGATGTCGGGGTACTGGAAGTCGACGAGTCCTTTTTCTTCGTGAACGCCAAAGAATCAGAATTTTCGCTGGTGCGGCGCCTGCGCGGCTATAGCATCCAGCGCTGGGACAAGGCCATTACCGCTTCGCTGATCACAGCCGCCATGATCACATCGGCGGCGATGGGTTGGTTAAGCATGCTGAACGCGGCCATGCTCGCAACCGGCGCCATGCTGCTGAGCGGCTGCCTGACGCTGCGCCTCGCCGCGCGCAGCATCGATTACGGCACACTGTTCGTGCTGGGAGCAGCTATCGGCGTCGCGGCGGCAGTCAGCGAAAGCGGGCTGGCGGCGCAAATTGCCGCGCTGTTAACACGATTGGGGGGTGGTGATCCCACCGCGGCGCTGGCGGTGGTATTCATTGGCCGGATCGTGATGGCGAACCTGATTACCAACACGGCCTCGGCAGTGTTCCTGTTTCCGATTGCGCTGTCGATCGCCGACCAACTCGGTGTCAGTTTCATGCCGTTCGCAATCGCGCTGATGACCGGAACCGTGGGCGCCGCGATCACACCGGCTGCGTATCAGACCAACCTGATGGTTTACGGACCCGGTGAGTACTCGTTTTCAGATTTCGTTAAGATGGGCGTTCCGCTGACCCTGGTGGTTGGCGTAATCACGATCTGGCTGGCGCCGGTGTTTTTCCCGTTCTGAACAAATACGCTATCATCCCCGGGCGCTCAGGATAAAAGAGCGTTTGCAGGCAAGCCACGTCGGGATGCCATAGCGCCGGATCCATTTTTTTTCAATTTCCAATCGTGGGAAACAGTTTATGAATATTGTAATGAGTAGTCCGTCGAACAGCCAGATTGGCCGCCAGTTCATGGTGCTGGCCATTGGCGCTGTCATGGCCACAACGGCCCTCGCCCAGGCAGCGGACGCTGCTTCGATCGATGGCTTCAAATTGGTGATGGGCTTGTTTGGCGGCCTGGCATTGTTCCTTTTCGGCATCGACCAGATGTCGGTCGGCCTGAAGGCAGTTGCCGGCGAGCGCATGGCCACGATGCTGGGAACCATGACGAAAAACCGCTTTATTGGCGCGATCACAGGCGCGTTCGTCACGGCCATTCTGAATTCTTCCTCGGTAACCACGGTACTGGTCGTAGGGTTTATCACCGCTGGAATCATGACCCTGTCACAATCGATCGGAGTCATCATGGGCGCCAATATAGGCAGCACCATGACGGCCCAGATCGTCGCGTTTAACGTGACCCAGTTCGCCATGCTGCCGATTGCGATTGGTTTCGGCATGATCACATTTGGCAAGACCGAAAAGATGAAACATGGCGGCGCCATGTTGTTCGGACTTGGCCTGCTATTTGGTGGAATGGGGGTCATGAGCGATGCCATGTATCCCTTGCGCACGTATCCGCCGTTTCTCGAACTGATGACGAAACTGGAGAATCCGATCCTCGGGATACTGGTTGGCGCCCTGTTTACCGGCCTGGTTCAGTCCTCAGCTGCCACAACCGGTATTGCCATCGTGATGGCGAGTGAGGGCCTGATGTCTTTGCCGGCCGGCATCTCCCTGGCGCTTGGCGCCAACATCGGGACCTGTGTTACTGCGGTCCTGGCGGCGCTGGGGAAACCCGTGGCCGCCCGCCAGGCAGCGGCAGCACATATCTTGTTCAACGTTATTGGTGTTTTGATCTGGCTGCCGTTTATCGACCAGCTGGCGCAATTGGCGACGATGGCTTCGCCAGTCCATGCAGAATTAAGTGGCACTGCGCGGATGGCCGTGGAAGTTCCCCGTCAGATTGCCAATGCCCATACGATCTTCAACGTGGCCAATACCCTGTTATTCATTTCATTTACCGGGGTGTTAGCCAGGTTGGTGCAACGATTGATACCTGAGCGTGAGCTTGTCTCAAAAGAGATCATCACGCCCAAATTCCTGAGCGAAGGCTTGCTCGAAACACCAACGCTGGCATTGGACGCCGCGCGCATGGAAGGACAACGCCTGGGCGATATTGCATCGGACATGGTCCACAAACTCGGCCCGGCGCTGGTAAACAGAGACATGCAACAACTCGATGAGCTGGAGAAAATGGATGACCAGGTCGACGTATTGCAGGAGAAGATCCTGGACTACCTGGGCGAGATCCATAAGCAGGAATTGACCGAAAAACAAGCTAATGAACTGTTATTGCTGATCAAGGGTGCCGATGACATCGAGCGCATTGCTGATACAGTGAGAAGCGACCTGATTCCGCTGGGCCGTTCGACCCACGCGCAGGGTGTAGAGCCGAGCGACACGACCCGGCACATCCTCCTGGCGCTGTATGAACGGGTCTGCCATTCAGTCCGGCAAGCGACCACGGCAATTGGTGACGGCGATCAAAACAAGGCTTTGGAAGTCATCAACATGAAATCGGAGATCACCAGTCTTATCAACGATGCCTTGCAATACCAGGCTGAACGCGTGGCGCCGACAACGCCCGACCTCATTGCCACCTTCCGGATGGAAGACGAAGTGATCGATGCGCTCCGGCGTATTTACCGCCTGTCCAAGCGGGTGGCAAAACTTTTGTTGCCTGACGCCGTTATGGCAAAAGAAGCATGAACCTTCCAACTATTGCCTTATACTGCTCTGAGTCGGTATTTGGCGAGGCTGCTCAACGGAAGGATTAATATGTTCAATAAACTGCAGTGGCGAGCCTGCTTGTTCATCGGTTTCATCCTGTTACTGGCAGCCTGCAGCGGCCAGCGCGTGTTGATGCCGACGCCCAATATAGAGGTCAATCCGGAAAAAGACCATTACGAGGACCTTCACCCGGAGCTGAAAAACACCGAGGTGCCCCTGTTCTATGTCACGGACCGGAAGCCTGAAAGAGACGAAAACGGCAATCTCGAGTACGGCTATGGACGTTCCCCTTCACTGGCCTTCGGCACCACGGTAGTGGACCTGGGCGAGGACATCAGCTGGGAGGAACTGGTTGAAGCCAGCCGCACCCAACAGCGCCTTAAAGACATACCGCTGAAGCGCCGTGAACTCACCGAAATCGTTCGTGCCCCCAATACGCCCCTTCCTTACACCGAAGTCGATGGAGAGATTGTCGAGGATCCCGAATACCTGGCCAGACGGGCGGTTGCAAAAGAAACATTCCGTAAAGAAATTGTCAGGCATCTGGAGCGGACACCGCGCAAAGAAGTATTCATTTTCGTGCATGGATTCCACAACGATTTCAATGATGCCGCGTTCGCAATGGCCGAGCTTTGGCACTTCATGGGACGGATCGGCGTCCCGATCATTTACACCTGGCCGGCGGGTCACCCCGGCCTGTTTGGCTACACCTATGACCGTGAGTCGAGTGAGTTTACGGTCTTCCACTTACGGGAAGTGATCAGGTTCATCGCGACTTTCCCCGAGGTGGAAAGAATCAACATCATAGCGCACAGCCGTGGCACCGATGTGGCGACAACCGCCTTGCGTGAACTCACGATCGCTGCACGGGCCAGGGGAGAAGTTCCGCGTGATAAATACAAGATTCACAACTTTGTCCTGGCGGCGCCGGATCTGGACTCGCAGGTAGCCCAGCAGCGCATGGTGGGCGATCACCTGGCCTATAGCGCCAATCGTTTTACCATCTACACTTCACCGGCGGACAGAGCCATCGGCTGGTCTGATAAGCTGTTCGCCAGTCCAGTTGGCAGGGTCGGTAACGTAAGTCCCGAGACCTTGACACCTGAGAGCAAGGAGATACTGAGCAAGGGCTATAAATCCTTCGCGTTCATCAACTTCCAGTCTGATGTGGACAAGTCGGATATTGGGGACGGATTTGGACACAGCTATTTCCGCAACGCCACGACCGTGAGCTCCGACCTGGTGCTGATGCTGCGTGATGACCTGGATCCCGGCACTCCCGGGCGGCCCCTGGAGGACCTTGGCTACACTTTCTGGCGGATTCCGCCGGGTTACCCGGCCAAACTTGCCCAGCCGTAATTTATGGAATTTACACTATGGGAGAAATGGTGAATAAACCACACGAAGCTTCATGGTCCGGACTGTTCCTGGCGAGCCTTTCGGCTGTATTTCTGAGCGCCTGCACAACCGTCGGCCCGAATTTCGAAAAGCCGCAAGCGGAGGCCCCACCTGAATGGCTGCAGGCTGATAGCGAGCAAATCAACACTGATCCCGCCGCTTACCGGGAATGGTGGAAAAACTTCAACGATCCGGTGCTGGACCAACTGACCGACCGCGTGTATCAGAATAATCTCACACTTCAGATCGCCGGCCTGCGGGTATACGAAGCGCGTGCAATTCTCGGTGTTGCAACCGGGTGGCAGGAAAATTGACATGGCAAAAGACAAAATTTCAGGCAAGAAATTCGACAAAGAAATGAAGCGGCTGCAGATTGAACTCTGCGCACTTCAGGAGTGGGTAGTAAAAGAGGGGTTGAAGGTTGTCGTTGTCTTCGAGGGTCGCGATGCGGCCGGTAAGGGCGGTGTTATAAAGTGCATTAAAGAAAGAGTAAGCCCCCGCGTATTCAGGGTTGTTGCTTTACCGACCCCAACCGAGCGCCAGAAAACCCAGATGTACATGCAGCGATATATTCCACATATGCCCGCTGCAGGCGAGGTCGTCCTGTTTGACCGAAGTTGGTATAACCGCGCCGGGGTGGAGCGCGTGATGGGGTTTTGCACCGGCGAAGAATACTATCGGTTTCTGCGTGCCTGCCCGCAATTTGAGGAGCACATGATTGAAGAGGGGATAGTTCTGATCAAGTACTTCCTTGATGTCAGCAGCGAGGAACAGGAAAAGCGCTTCCTGGCACGTGCGGAAGACCCGCGAAAACACTGGAAGCTCAGTCCTATGGACGTCGAATCCTGGGCGCGCTGGTGGGATTATACCGCGGCTTACGAGGCGATGATTGAAGCAACCGACACGCTGCAGTCACCCTGGTATCGCGTGCAGACCAACGACAAACGCGCTGCACGGTTGAACTGTATTTCTCACTTCCTGAGTCAGGTTCCCTACGAGAAAGTGCCATTCGAACTGGGGCCGGTGCCTGAGCGACGGCCGCGTGGCCCCAACACTCCCGATGAATTATCTTTCAAGCATTCTGTGCCGGAACTTTTTTAAGCCGCATCCAAATTTAGCAACAGGAAGATAACCATGTATAAACAATCAATCGGGCGAAATGCAATTTCTCATGGCTTGATATTCGCATTGGCCCTCACCGTCAGCGCGCCGGCATTGTGAGGTGGACTCTACATCTCTGAATTCGGTCAGCCGGGTATGGGTTTGTCCGGTGCCGGGTGGAACGTTTTAGCTGAGGATGCTTCAACCGGTATTGGCAATGCGGCGGGTATCTTCTGGCTGGAGGACGACAGTGAGTGGATGGTGACAGGCCTGTACGTTACGCCGTCGATGAAGTTTCGCTCAGAAGAAGGCACCACGGTGCCCGGTGTCGATGGCGGCGATGCCGGTGTGTCTGCGATTGGCGGCTCTTTGTTCCACTCGCGCAAGCTTTCCGATAAGTGGGCATTAGGTATCGGCGTGAATTCGATCTCGGCAGCGGCCATCAGGTACGATACCGATTTTGTCGGCCGCTACTGGGCACAAAAAGTTGACCTGTTGACCATTACGGCCACCGTTAACCTGGCTTACCAGGTCAGTGATTCTTTCGCCGTGTACGTTGGGGTGCCAATGATGTTCGGCCGGCTGGATCAAAATGTGCCTATACCCGCTTTAATAGGGCCTGCGACCCCGGACCGGGATGGTCTGGCCCAGGTATCAGATGGCAAGGACTTCAGCGCCACCATTTCGTTTGGCCTCTACTGGCAATCTGACGAGAAAACCCGGTGGGGGCTAACCTACCTTGGTATAAACAAACTGAATTTCGATGGCGATCTGGAAGTCACATTACCGGGCGTGGGTAGTGGCAACACGATCGATAATATCGATGCCAGCCTTGGGATCCCATTTCCCCGGGCCCTGGCCGGTTCGATTGCCCGGGACGTCAGTGATCGTACAACCCTGTTTGCTACTGGAGGTTGGGAGGACTGGAGCGAGCTTGATGACATCCTGATCGATACCGACGCGGGTAGCGGTCAGTTCAGTTATGACTGGGAGGATACGTGGAAATTCGCGCTTGGCCTGCGCATACGGGGTAATGGTCCCTGGAAATATTACACGGGTATCGCCTACGACACTTCCCCGACCAGCGCCTACAAGCGCACCGCCGATATGCCGATTGATCGCCAGCTACGTTTATCGTTCGGCGCAAGCTATACAATGGATTCAGGCAAGGTACTCAACGGCTCATTTACTTACGCCGATTACGGCGATGCCCGCATCGATAACTCGAACGGCGGTGGCCACGTGGTTGGTGAATACCGGACTAATCGCATTCTCTTTTTCGGATTCAGCGTTAACTGGTAGAAACCCGCTTCTATCTGGACAAAACGTCGGTGTGGTCCGGCCCCGTTTGTTAATTTATACTTAATCTACTAACAACGTAATTGGCATGAGTTGGAGAGAACCTGAGTGAGATTTATATTCGGTGGTAAAAAGTATCTGGCCCTGTCATTGGCAGCACTTATGCTGTTGGCTTCAGCGCCTGTTTCAGCACAGGAAAAGTCATCGGACGAATGGCAGTATGATTTCGAAGTTTATGTCTGGCTTCCGACGATTAAACCTACACTTCCCAACGGGGAGACGTTGAACTGGAGTCTGAGTGATCTGCTGAAAAACCTGGATTTCATGGCCATGTTTGATGGCGGAGCCAGAAAAGGCAAGTGGTCGATGGGTGCGGATTTCATATATTTGAACCTGGGTGATACCAGAACAATCAGCAAGGAAATCATCAACCATCCCGTGGATGTGGAAGCCGACCTTGACCTCAGGGCTTTGCCATTCACGGTTACTGCCGGTTACCAGATTGCAGAAAGTGAAAAAAGTAGAACCGATATCATCGGTGGTGTTCGTTATATCTATATCAGAGTACCTTTAGAGTTTTCTGTTGGTGATAAAATTGAAAAGGCATTGACAGGGAAGGTCATTACCTGGGACGGCATCGTTGGCCTTCAAGGCAAAACCGGGATAAATGATCGGTGGTATTTCGACTACTACGGAGACATAGGCACGGGTCAATCGAAACTCACCTGGCAGGCCAAGGCAGGTTTCGGCTATCACTTCAATAAGTGGACCGCCACCTTTGGATACCGCTATTTGCGCTGGAACTACGAGAGTACAGAAATCTTGAAAAACCTGACAATTGTTGGTCCATACGTCGGCGCCAGGTGGACCTGGTAATTCGCACAGCGTAGCTCAGGATCATGACATCCAGGATTCATAAGATACTGCACCAGTTGCTATTGGTGGGGGTTTACGGCGCCCTGGGCGTGCTTGTAACCCTGGTGACGGTGTTCGTCATCATCATGAACGACCGGCCTGATCTGAGTGTCTGGCATACGGTCGATCTGGACGAAGAATTTACCGCCGATTCCGAAGTTTCGACATTCGCTCAATACCTTGAGCTGGAGGACCGGCTGTTCAAAGAACTGGACGAGAAGGTCTACGCCAGGATTTCTGACAGTGACAAAGGGCAGATCTCCCGGTATGACAGGGGCAGCCTGTCCGATCCTGATCAGTGGCCGCAAAACTGGAACCACAGTTTTGAGCTGCCGGTGGACGAACCCCGCGCTGCGGTGTTGCTGCTGCATGGAATGTCCGATTCCCCGTATAGCCTGAGAAGCATGGGTGAGGCGCTCCACGACAAGGGTGCATACGTGGTGGGACTGCGTATTCCGGGGCACGGTACAGCGCCTTCCGGCCTGGTCAGGGTCACCTGGCAGGACATGGCGGCGGCTGTACGAATCGCGGTTACCCATGTTGCCGAACAGGCGAATGGCCAGCCGGTGCATATCGTGGGTTATTCCAATGGTGGTGCGCTGGCAGTGAATTATGCACTCAATGCGGCGGACGACGCTTCGATGCCCCAGGTGTCCAGCCTGGCGCTGCTTTCCCCGGAAATCGGCGTCAGCAAGGTGGCGGCCCTGGCTGTGTGGCAGGCAAGGCTGGGGGTATTTCTGGGCCTGGACAAGCTGGCCTGGAATGGACTGTTGCCGGAATACGATCCTTACAAGTACGGTTCTTTTGCGGTCAATGCGGGCGATGTTGCGCATCGCCTGACGAATGTTATTCAGCAGAAAATAATCCAGCTGGAAAACAATGGAAAACTCGGAAACCTGGCGCCGATACTGGCTTTTTCTTCCATTGTAGATGCCACCGTTACGGCCCCGGTCCTGATCGAGGGGCTGTTCAACCGCTTACCGAAAGGCGGGCATGAACTGGTGCTGTTCAACATCAATACCATGGCGAATATCGAACCGATACTGAAGTGGAGCCCGAACAAGATGTTTGGCGCGCTGCAGCAGAATCCGCAGCGGTTTTATACGCTCAGCCTGGTGACCAACAAGAACTCAAGCAGCCAGGAAGTGATGCTGGCCAGTATCTCACCAGGCGCCGATGACTCCGTGGATACGGACCTGGGATTAAGCTGGCCCGCTGATCTGTATTCCCTGACCCATGTAGCCCTGCCATTCCCGCCGGACGATCCTTTGTACGGTGGTACGCCACCGGCGACCAAAAAGATGCTTCACCTGGGTGATATTGCGCTTCGCGGAGAGAGGGGCGTTCTGCTAATACCTGCCTCTGAGATGCTGCGGTTGCGCTGGAATCCGTTTTATTCGTTTCTGGAGGGCAAGGTCATCGGGTTTTTCGAACTGGGAAGCCAGTAGTCGCGTAATTCCTTAATGATTATCTTCACGTTTGGGGTGCGAAATTTGCCAGCTTCTCTGGATAACTGCGAACAGCAGCGCTGTCGTCAGGCCAAATACGACGATTCCCACCATGCCTTCTACACCGGCCAGTAACCGCCAATCCGCATTCAGCGTGATGTCTCCATATCCCAGCGTGGTGAACGTGACCATCGAAAAGTACAACGCTTCACGAAGCGAATTCAGGCCGCCTTGTGCCGGGAGTACAAAAAACAGCAGTGCCCACAAAAAAGCTTCCAGTATGTGCAGCAGAATTAATACGCAGGAAGTTGACAGGATACTTCTGAACAGGCGTGTCGGCTGATTCATTTGATACCGTTTGGCAATTACCTTGCCCAGGCGGCTAAGCCACAACGCAGCTCCGGCCGTGTGTATCCCCACGGTCAGTGAGATCATTCCGATACTGATTAACAGTAAATCCATAATCTATGTACCTTACTCAGCGGCTTATCAGGCATCAGAAAGTATACCGGGCAGAGAACTGAAACTGCGTTGCGCTGCCCTTGCTTTCATCTGCATTTTTCCGCTGACCCCACAGCAGTTCCAAACCGATTCTCACATTCTTGGTCGGATTGTAAATCAGGTTGACCGAAGCCCGCAGCGTTTCGTTGTAATCCTGATTATCCTGAAAGTCGAAGTTGTCGATATCAACATAACCGAACGAGATATTGGAACGCAGGACGCCCGGCCAGGATTTCACCAGGTGCCATTTTAACGGCCAGATATGCTGGTAAGAGACATAGCCGGCTAATACGGGTAGTGCATGCAGTTTTCCTTGAGGGTCGAAAACCGCATCTCCACCACCAACGGATTGCAGGTCATTAATGTACTGGCCAATGCCTTTGCCGTAAGTGAGCTGCCAGAGAATAAAGTCGTTACCGTCGCCCCACCAGGTAACGGGTTGCCGCCCTCCCGTGGTGATACCCCAGCCGGTTGTACTGTCCGTAAAGGCTGTGGGTATATTTTCTCCGGGGGTTTCCAGGGCAAAGCCATCAGCTTTCAATTGGCGGAGAATCAACCCGACGCGATAGTTCCAGCGCCCCAGCGGCCCCAGCGGCATCCAGGTCGAACTGCCCACGAGATCAAACCGGCCGCGCTTGCTCGTACCGTTGATGACATCGGTCTGGGGATCTTCCAGTGCCAGTTTCAGCTGGGAGTTCTTTCCGAATTCCGGCGACCAGCGAACCTGCGAGTGGCGCAGCAATACTTCGCCGTTCATACCTTCGACATCCACCTCTTCCGGCCGCGCGTCGACGTCCATGAACGTCGTCCAGGTTTTACCCGCCAGGAAAGCCCGGAACTGGCCAAAGGCATGGCGAAGACGGAACGTATCGTCGTCCCCCCGAAAGTCACCTTCCACGAACGCGCGAACTTCACCCAGCTTGGTCTGTTCGCGGTATTCCACGTTGAGCCGGGTCTGGTTGGCGGAAACAGAGGTGCCCTGAATAGCGTCGGGCGGCGTCGGCTGGTCGTCTGGGGGAATACTGCCCACGATGAAGCGATCCGGAATCAGCATGGGGTCGAAATTATCGACGATGGACAGGTTGACGTAGCCGCCTATCTTCATCGCTGCGGTGGTGCCCGGTAAGTACCAGGCGCCCGGGAAGTCTGCGTCATAGAGTGTGTTTGAAGGATCATCCATGGCCGACTGCAGGTCGGCGATCTGTTTCTCCAGCGAATCGGGCTCCTTGGTCTGCTGTTTCACCAGGGCTTCCTTGGCCTGATCCTGCGCCGTTTGATCGTCATCCCCAGCGCTGGTATCCGAAGCGGCAGCCACTTTGGCATCATCCGAGGCCTCAGCTTTATCCGGGGAAGGGGAGGGCGGTGGTTCTTCCTTCTGCGCGACCACGGGTAGCTTTTCAGCCGGCTGCTCGCCCTGGAGTTGCCGGATCAGTTCCCGTTGCTCCTTCAGTTCCCTGGCCTGTTGGTCCAGTTGCTTCTGCTGGGCAGCCAGCAAGTCGGCCATCTGCTTCAGCGTGGCCTGCAAACCCACATCTGCGGCAGCCAGCGGCTGTCCAGGACAGAACAGGGCCGCGAGCAGCGGGATCAGTAATTGTGAACGCTTCATTTCGGGTCAAATATTAGAGTAAATGGGGTCAGAGTCAAGTGCCAGAGTTGGCTTACTTCAGGGAGTAACTTGTACTACGCCCACCGCCTGGGTCTTTTTGCAGCGCCCCGCGCTCAACCAGGTTAAGAATGTCGCGATAGGCTGTGTCTTGCGAGCATTTGGCGATCCTGGCCCACTTCGAAGAAGTCAGCTTGCCCTCAAATCCGTCGAGCAGCCTGTTCAATACTTTGATCTGTCGCTCGTTCAGCGACTCCGCTGCAAACCGTTGCCAGAAACGAGCTTTTTCCAGCACCGCGCTGAGCGTATCTTCCGCCCCCCCCAAGGCGCGATTCAGGCAGTTCAAAAACCAGTCCTGCCAGCTTGTAACATCAAGATCGCCTTTCTGCGTGCGTTCAAGCAATGCATAGTATTCTTTACGCTCACGTCGGATTTGCGCGGACATGCTGTAGAAGCGCTGACCTGTCCCTTCTTCCTGGGCCAGTACCATGTCCGCAATGGCACGGGCAATTCGACCGTTGCCATCATCAAACGGATGGATGGTCACAAACCACAGGTGAGCAAGGCCGGCCCTTAAAAGCGGGTCCATTTTTCCCGGTTGCGCAACCCAATCCAGGAATTGCTCCATTTCTTCAGGAATGTGCACCGCCGGTGGTGCTTCATAATGGATTGTCTCTTTGCCAACGGGACCTGAAACAACCTGCATCGGCCCGTCGTGATCGTCTCGCCACGCCCCGACGATGATTTTACGCATGCCGCTGCGCCCGGTCGGAAACATTGCCGCGTGCCAGTCAAATAGTCGCTCTGTGGTGAGTGGAGTGACGTAGTTGCCGGTGGCATCGAGCATCATCTCAACCACTCCCTCAACATCCCGGTCCGCTGGCACCAGGTCGCCCACATCAATCCCAAGCCGCCTTGCGATGCTCGATCGGACTTGATCGCTGTTTAGCCTTTCCCCCTCGATCTCACTCGATTTGACCACATCTTCCGTCAAGGTTTGCAGATTCGCTTCATTCCGCAGGGCAAAGCCCAGCCCCTCCATCCTGCCGAGCAAGCGCCCCTGTTTGCGGGAGACACGCGCGAGCAACCGTGACAGACTTTCGTCATCCCATGTCAGCGTCGGCCACGCCTTTTTCTCCCAGATATACATTTCTTAATCTCCGCATATATTGCGGATATTATGACTGGTATTCTCAGCATGAGCAAGAAAACCGGGAAAACCGGGGTCAGAGTCAAGTGCCAGAGTAACGACTCTGGCACTTGACTCTGACCCCTTATTACATGACTTCAGGCGGCATGGTTACCATGCTCGGAACTATGCTTCAGAAGACTTTCGGCTGGAATTGAGAAAACTTCGTGTAGCCCCTCGATCATTCGGAGTGTCAATGGGCGCTTACGAGCCAGAATTTCGTATACACGATTTTTTCTACCAATAACGGGAACAAGGTCATCCACAGTAAGACCCTGTTGCTCCATGCGAAATCTGATGGCTTCAATTGGGTCGGGGAAATCAATCGGATAATGAGCTCGCTCATAGGCTTCGACCAGCGTAACTAAGACGTCCAGGTAATCACCTTCCGGCGTGTCAGCTTGAGCTGACATGTGTGACTCGATTTCCTTAAGTGCTGCCCAATAATCAGCTTCTGTTTTGATAGGACGAATTTCCATAAATCACCTCATATTGTCTGTGCATCAATTTCGTCGTACTGCTTGTGTGTTCCGATGAACCGGATGTACACAATGCGATAGGGATAGTTAATCCATACGACCAAACGATATTTGTTACCAGCTATGTTGAACACAACACGCCCATCTTAACTAAAAGTCTGGACACCCATATTTCTGAGAGACATGGGTGTCTGTTTTCTTTGTTTTCTTAGTTTTCTTAGATAGAGACTACTGCGCCACCCGCTGCCAGTGCTGCCCCTGGCAAATTACAGAGATGCAGCCATCGACGTCCAGTTCATCCCCCTTCACCTCCATCTTGGATTTGTAAACCTAATCAGGGTCTTCGCCCGACTGGGTCAACGCCTTGCTGATGACGCCACAGGTTAGTGCAGCCTCGGACTCGCAAGGCGCGACCGTGACTTCGATGTAGGCGCCCTTATCATCCTTCTCGCTGCTCCAGACGCCATTCGCGCTAGTCGCGGCGGCGATGGTGGGGATGACAGCAATCAGTGCACCAAGAAAAAAGATTATATTACGCATTCGCTCCTCCCAAAATCGGATGTGATTCAAGTGATGAAGAACGATTCTGAGCTCAATGGATGCATGACCCCGTGTCCACGGGTGTGCGTGCACGGCATATGGGCCATAGTCTTTCAGGGCACAGTCTGTCGCCGACCGGGAGCTCGGGGTTAGAGTCACTTATTGTTGGCTATTAATTTGATCCGTCCCCTTTGTTGTCCTTTGTTGCTTGTTTTGTTAGCCGTTATTCTCATGCAGGCGACCCTCTACATATTTGTGAAGGATACTGGCAACCAACGTTTGGTAAGGAATACCTTCAGCAAGGGCTTTTTTCTGCAACCCTCGAAGGTCTTTAGAAGTCAGCCGGATGTTGATCCTGGCATCTTTCTTAAACATGGCTTCGGCATATAGTTGATGCCTTTTCTGTACATCGGAGGAATCCTTAGCGCGTTTTACCTTACCCGATTCAAATGCCTCCAAAATTTCACTTTCTTCCTGATCTAACTTATTCATTTCTCAGCACCTCGGTATGCTCTGGTTGCTTTTCTGCTCGGAATGATTGTCTTTAGAAAGACATCTTCTTCCGACTCAATAAACGGAACAAGGTAAACATAATCCTCAATAACTATTATATGGATTTGCTGGCCTGGGTAACGCACCTGATTCGGATGTTCGATTGTATCGAGAATATCTCCTGCCATGATATGGAACACCACATCTTCAAATGAAACGTTTCTCTCAGCCTTCAGTAAAGCGTTCTTTTCAGGGTTCCACGAGATCGCTTTCATATGTCAATTCTAGCACAACGTGTGCCGTTTGTATTCTTGACGGCTAGCTATAATTATTGAGATTAGAGATTGTGGGGACGGAGCAAATTAATAGCCCACTCAACGTTCAAAAAGAGTTTCAGTGTAAGATTAGTCACATGAGCCGCACCCAGCATTTTCCGGATTTTTTCGTCGTGGGCGCACCTCGTTGCGGCACCACGGCCATTTGCCGATATTTGTCCCGTAATCCGAAAATCTGTTTCTCACGTCCCAAGGAACCGCACTATTTTTCCCGGCTGGATCACGATCCAACCCCGGAGGAAATCAAACGCGATTACCTGGACAAGAATTTTGGCCATTACCTGGACACCCACGAAGCGATGGGCGAGGGCTCCGTATCCTATCTTTACCTTCCCGGGGCCATCGAACGGATCAACCAGCTGAACCCTGAGGCGAAGTTCGTGTTGCAGATACGCAATCCGCTTTCGATGCTGCCCTCTTATCACCAGCGCATGCGATTCCTGCTGCAGGAGGACCAGGAGGACTTCAAGACCGCCTGGGAATTGCAGGAAGCACGCCACAATGGCAGGCATGTTCCCAGGCGCTGCCTTGATTATCGCCTGCTGATATACAGCCATGTCGCTCGCTATGGGGCTCAGTTGGAACGTTTGTTCGACCTGGTTGGCCGCGAGCGCGCCCATGTCATCGTCTTTGATGACTTCAAGTCGGACGTAGGGGGAACTTACCGCAACCTGCTGAAATTCCTGAGTGTGGAGGATGATGGCCAGACCGACTTTGAACGCCGGTTCGAAAGCCAGATGTACCGCTGGGGCTGGCTGCAGAAATTGCTTTACGTGCCAGCCACCAGCGGGGGTAAAGCGATCGAAACGCTGCAACAGAAAGCGCGCAAGTACAACCCCGATGGCACCCGGAAACCCAGCCTGATCAAGCGTATGGCGAAGCTGAACAAGATAAAGGTTTCACCTCCACCGCTGACGCCGGAAATGGCGGATGTGGTGCGTGAGACCCTGGGGCCGGACGTAGAGCACCTGTCGCGATTACTGGATCGCGATCTGACCCACTGGTTCGCCTGACAATGGCGTTGATGCAGGTCAAATATGGTGTTGAATCGCCATGGGTATCATGATTCCATGATTATTGATCGTATTGATTGAGGAGTGGGCTGATGAACATGTCGTTTTTGAAGTTCGTGGTTACAGGTATCGCGGCACTGCTTGTGTCGGGCTGCGCTTCTTACGGAGTGATTGAGAATACGGCGATTTCAGGCCAACAGGAAGGCAGGGAATACTCGATCAGGTCACACCATGCTTCGGACACGAACAGTGACCTGACGCTCAACCTGGCGTTTTCGGGTGGAGGAACCCGTGCGGCGGCACTGGCTTACGGCGTCATGCAGGAACTCCGGGATACCAAAGTCACCATCAACGGCACAAGCACCAGCATGCTGGAACAGGTCGACAGCATCAGTTCAGTCTCGGGCGGTAGTTTTACTGCAGCCTATTACGGACTGCACGGCGACGGAATGTTTGAGACCTTCGAGGATGTATTTCTTCGCTACGACATCGAAAAGCAACTGGTTTGGCAAGTGCTCAACCCCCTGCACTGGTTCGGCCCGAAAGGCCGGACAGAACGGGCGATTGAATACTACGACAAAAAGATTTTTCACGGGGCAACCTTTTCCGACATGATTCAGCCGGGAGGTCCGCTGATCGTCATCAATGCCTCTGACCTGGCCTACGGCGTACGTTTCTCATTCCTGCAGGAGTATTTTGACCTGCTTTGCTCTGAGCTGGAGACTTTCCCGGTTTCCCGGGCCGTGACCGCATCATCCGCCGTGCCGATAGTGTTCAATCCCGTGGTGGTCGAGAACTACCCGGATTGTAAAGACCAGGAGAACGCCTTGATGGACCGGATTCGTCAACGCGCCAATGACAGGCACGACGCCGAGTTAAACCTGTTGGCGGAAGGACTGGAGTCGTACGGAGACAAAGATCAGCGCAAATACATTCACTTTGTCGACGGTGGTATCACGGACAACATGGGGCTTCGCGCCATGTATGACCTGGTCTCCATTTCCGGTGGCCCGGAGGCTTTCATTACCCAACTCAACACGAAGATTCCAGATAAGCTGGCTGTTATTTCAATCGATGCCTCGACATCACCGGTATATGCGATGGACGAGACCAACAAGCAGCCATCTATTGCGCATTCGATCGGGGCGATGTCAGGTGTTCAGCTCCATCGTTACAACACCTCGACCCTGGAATTGATTGAAACTGCGCTTGCTGACTGGCGGGATATTTTCGCGGAAGACGGCAAAACGATGACGCCCTACCTGGTCGAAATCAGTTTCGAGGGCATCAAGCAGCCGGAAGCCCGGCAGTTCTTCAACAAGGTGCCAACCTCGTTTTCACTCTCGGATGAGGAGGTTGACAAGCTGATTGAGGCGGGCCGGCAACTGCTGCGAGATCACCCGGTATTCCAGCAGTTGGTGGCAGATCTCAACAGCGGGTAAGGCTTACTCCAGCGTGATCTTCAGGCCTTCAGCGGCCAGGCTCAGTGCCAATCCTTCGTTGCTGGACATTAAGTGCAGCGTCACGCCATGCTTGTTGACCAGCAACAGGCCGCCGCTGCCTTTTACGACGGTCGCGCTTGCTTCCGCTTCAACATAAGTCCCGGGGAAGTCTTTCAGACGCTCCAGGTGATAAACATTACCGGTGATATGAATCTTGTGTACGCCGACCGATGCACCCAGCAACAGGCCGCCGGTTTTGAAGCTGTGAGATTCACCGTCCCGTAACAACGTTCCGCCCCCCAAGGTGCCGCCAAGCAGCGCCATCACCTGGGTTTCATCGATGGTGATGGTTGCATCCGGTTCGTCGGCTGCGGTCACTGGGTTTGCGGTGGCCAGTAGCATCATGGCCGCGATAAAAATGAGAGTACGTTTAAGCATGCTATTTCTCCCCGGATTCAAAATTCGGATAACCTGGCGGAACGCGCCAGAAATAGCCACCAAGGTGCTCCAGGGGGCGGCCTGGCGGGCCGGGATCCAGGTCATCGCGCAGCATTAAAATCAGGTCGGAACTCACGGTCGGCGCATTGCGGAAATAGCTGTGGCCAAAGCTGTCCGCGTTGGAGTCCGATTTATCCGAGGAGGACATGAAATTGATGACGGACATCGTAGAGTTACCACGCTCCATGACGGCCCTGGCTTCGTCTGTCATATCCTCGACACGAAGGTTCCCAATGCGGCCTTTCGGACTGGCGAACAGTTTATTTGACCAGCCAATGGCTTTGTCTGCCGGCGAGGTATAAATCGTGAAGCGATCAGCACTCCAGGCCAGGTGATCGCCAATGAGGCGCTGCTGGGCGACCTGTACATCCAGGTCAGGTGCTGCCAGCACAAAATTGTGAATCTTGTATATTTTCCGCGGACTGAGTCCCTGAGCCCGGGCTTGAATCGTAAGCTCGCGCAAGGCGGTGACTGCAACATCGGTTCCCCGGCTATGCGCGATGATGTTGATTTTTTCCACCTCCGGGAAGCTGGCGATGAATTCGACTATTTCCCGCAAGTGATAGACTGTGAATTCGCTGGATTCACGGTCATACGTATACCCGAAAATTCCCGGATGGCCGGCAGGCCAGGTATAAACAATGGGTACCCCGTAACGCCCGAGAAAGTGCCAGAGTTCGGCCATGGTGAATGCCGCGTCATCGAAGGAATTATGGAATCCATGGACGAAAATGAACACTTCCTTGCGCGGTGTCAGCGCCAGGTGTTTAACGATGGCTTTGCGGAAGACTTCAGCAGCCGCTTTACGAATGGCGAAGTATTCCGGGTCTTCAACGATTATTCCATCCACTTCAGTGTAGGGGATGGGCGCGTTGGGTCCGCGAACGATTTCATTGATCTCGCCCAGTGTCATCTTGATTTGTTCGCCCCTTTTGTTGGTTCTGCTCTGTTCCAGCAGTTCATCCCAGCTCATGTCTTCGCCGATATCGACCACGGTGGTCCCGAACGCCAGGGACGGCGAGCGCCCGTAGCCGTAGACCAGGTTACCCTTGTCGTCTTTCTCGGGTGCTCGGTCGGTCACATAAAAAATCGGAACCTGGGTGCTTTTCAGGTCAGGGTGGAGTGCATGGTAAGCGCTGGTATCGTCATCGAGTGCTTCGTTGGGTGTGGGCATCATCACCCGTGGGCCGCTGCAGGCTGACATGATCACAGCGACAGCAAAAATCAGAGCGGTGTTCCATCGTTTTTGCATCATTTCTGCGCTCCTCCCTTGTTGCGCCGTAATGGGCACATGGCCCTATCTTCAAGTGTAACGCAACCGCCGTTTGAACTCATGTCACAGGCTTGCTGAATTGGGTCCGGGTCAACCGATTGGGTTAATATATGCCGGTGAGTGAGATCCTGGTATCCGGCCTGACCATCATCCGCAACGGCGTGCGGTTGAACTATCCCTTTATCGAAGCGATCCGCTCGGCGCTCTCCATTTGTGACGAGTACATCGTGGTGGCCGGGGACAGCGATGATGAAACCCTGGAGGTTCTCGCCGAGTTGGATGACAAACGGATTCGGATTATCCACACCGAATGGTCGCCGCTGGTCCAGCCCCGCAAGCACCTGCTGGCCCAGCAGACCAATATCGGCATCGGTTTTTGTCGCGGACGCTGGTGTCTTTACTTGCAGGGCAACGAGGTACTGCACGAGAAAGACCTGCCGCACCTGCGTGAGTTGATGGCGTCACACGCAGAAAATGCGGCTGTCGAAGCCATGCTGGTCGAACGCCTGACGTTTTGGGGCGATTATCACCATTACATTCCAATCTATCCGCGGAGGTTCAAGTACACGGCGCGCATCATCCGGCCGCACATTGGCACCTATTCCATTCGCGATGGCATGAGCTTTGCTGTGTTCGACGATTTTTCGACCCAGGGACGCTACCCACGGGCGATCGACACCGGCGCTGATCTTTTTCGTTACGACTATGTCCACACAGTAGAGCAGCAGGCCCGTAAATTTTCCGACGCGGTGCACCGGGCCGGCACCGATGTGCGCGCCGATCCCGATTATTTCACCAGCTACTATCCCCGCCAGTTCATTGAACGGTTCGAAGGTGACCACCCGGCGGTCATGGCGGATCGAATCGCTGCCTGGCCGGGCGGGGAAGGGCTTGACCTGGAAGCGTGCCGGAAAGCACTGACTCCGGGCGAGCGCAAGCGCCTGTTCGAGAGCTACATCTACAGCCGGTTTGGCCTGCCCAGGCTGAGCCGAAACCGCTTCCGCTTGTCAGGAAAACTGCAACCCAAGCAGCGCCCCGTGCTCGGAATGTTCGATGGTACACTCAGCTCACATGAGTACCGTTAATCCGACCGATTCATTGCAGAAACGGGGCGAAAACCTGTACCAGGTGACGACCCAGATCGGTTGTGGCATCAAGCGGTTCGAGAAAACCGGCCGGGCCCAACTCGAAGCACTGATTCGACATGGATTGAACCCCTGGGACAGATTGCTCGACATTGGTTGTGGCGCTTTGTGCGGCGGGTACTGGACGATGAACTTTCTCCATCCCGGCTGTTATTTCGGCGTTGAGCCCAACACTTTCATGTTCGAGGAGGGTGTCAAGCACCTGGTCGAGCCAGGTCTGTTCGAAGAAAAGAAACCACAGTTCCTGCATAACGACCAGTACGATTTTTCGGGTTTTGGGGTCAAGTTCGATTATTTCCATGCACATTCCATCTGGACCCACGCGCCCAAGAAAGACCTGGAGAAAATGCTCGATGGTTTTGTCGAGCACACCAACCCGGGTGCGCGATTCCTGACCTCGTTCAAGTCACCCCACCTGTTCCGCCCGGACTACCAGGGGGACGTGTGGATTGGCCGCTGCCATGAATCCGACGTGGCCGGTATTTGCCGGCACAGTTATAAGTGGATACAGCAGGCCTGTACTTCGCGCGGCCTGAGCGTCGAATTGCTCAAGGGCGAAAAAATACACAAACAGAAGTGGATCCTGATTCACCGCTGAGCACCGATGATCTGCCGCGAATTCAATTGCCTTTATGTCCACGTGCCAAAAACCGGCGGCCAGAGCGTGGAGCAGTTTTTTATCGACCGGCTGGGCCTGGACTGGGACAAAGACCGGAGTGACTTTCTGATTCGGAGAAACGAAAACAGGGATTGCGGCACCCAAAAACTGGCCCATCTTTCCGCCACTGAATACGTGAAATGCGGCCACCTCAGCCAGGCAGAGTACTCGGGCTTTTTCAAATTCAGCTTTGTCCGCAACCCCTGGTCCAGAATTCTGTCGGAATACCGCTATCGCAATTATTTCCATCACCTGAGCTTCAGGGATTTTGTACTGAATAAAATGCCGAAACCCGGCTGGGATGATGAGTACCGCCATGTCATGCCGCAATACGAGATGCTGCACGACAGCGATGGTAATCTGCTGGTTGACTATGTCGGGCGGTTTGAGACTCTGCAGGACGATTTTGACCAGATCTGCGAAAAGCTGGATATTCCGGACTCCCGCTTACCCCACCGCAACAGATCAGACAAAAAGTCCAGGGACCTGAAGCGCAAGGTGCGAAATCTACTGTTCATGAACGGCGAAAACCGCAAGCGCAGTATGGCCGATTTCTACGACGATGAAACCCGCGAAGCGGTGGCCGAGTACTACCGGAAAGACATAGAAACCTTCGGCTATAGTTTTAATGCGTGACTCACCTTGAATCGGATAAAAGCTGGAGAGACAGGACATCTGGCCCTACAATGCGGGCATGACAGGAAAGTTGAAAATCAAGTGGTCCGCGGATTTTTTCAAGCGCCTGCTGGCGGGGCTTTTCCTGTTGCTTTTCAGCGCCCCGCTTTTGGCCCAGGACCTCGAGCCCCGGCGCTGGTCACATCTGCCGAGCAAGCTGAATGTAGTGGGGCTTGTGACCGGCTGGACCAACGGTGACATTTTATTTGATCCGGCGTTAAATATTGAGGACGCAACCTTCGATACGTACCTGGGCGCTGCGGCTTATGTCCGAACTTTTGATTTTCTGGGGAAATCATCACGCGTTGATTTCGTGGTCCCTTATGTTGCCGGTCGCTGGGAGGGGTTGCTTAATGGCGAGCCCGCATCAGTTCGTCGGCGCGGCTTTGCGGATCCATTGATGCGCTTTTCGATCAATCTTTACGGTGCTCCACCTATGAGCGGCAAGGAATATGTGCGCTACAGGCGTGAAAACCCTGTGACTACGACGATAGGCGCAGCGGTGCAGGTCAGGTTGCCGCTGGGAGACTATAACGATCAGTGGCTGATCAACCTGGGAGCCAATCGATTCATGGTGCGGCCTCAACTGGGTGTTCTTCATCAGCGCCACAAATGGCAGTTTGAGCTGACCGGGTCGGTGTTTCTGTTCCAGGACAATGACGAGTTCTGGCAAGGCTCGAGGCGCGAACAGAAAGCTTTGTGGTTTATGCAGGGGCACGTGATCTATACGTTCAAGCCCGGTTGGTGGGCCAGTTTGAGCGGCGGCTATGGCTACGGCGGGGAAAACACAATTAACGGTATTGCTAAGAACGATGCCAGCAGGGCGCGGTATATCGCAATAAGCCTGGGTGTGCCGATCAGTCGGCGGCAGGGCCTGAAGCTCACCTACTATGCCAGCGACACCCATATTGCGACCGGCACCAACACGGATGCCCTGATCGCGGCGTGGTCCATCAACTGGGGTGGTATGTGACGGCCAGGCCACCCCTAACTCCCGACGAATTGTTGGAACTCAGAAACCGTCTCGATGATATCGATAGCGGGATTGTCGACCTCATTGCTGAGCGTCAGGCGGTGGTTACCGCTATTGGTGAGCACAAGTTGAAGACCGGAGCGCCGTTGAGACACTACGCTCGTGAACGCGAGGTGATAGACCGGGGTATGGCGCGGGCGGAGTCACATGGCCTGCCGGGAGCTGTTGCCAGGGACGTTCTTGAAACGCTGATCCACCATTCACTGAGCAACCAGGAAACCTACAAACTGGTGAAGTCTGATCATGGTGTCGGCAAAACAGCGTTGGTGATTGGTGGTCTCGGCCGCATGGGCGAGTGGATGTCGCGCTACCTGGACATGGTCGGGTATCACGTTGATGTCGCGGATCCGGTGGAAAAAGAAACCCCTTTCGATCGGGTCGACGACTGGGAGAGCCGGGTTGACGATTATGATGTCATTGTCGTTGCCGTGCCGCTGCGCCCGTCCAACGACATTCTGCACCGCCTTGCAAATCTTAAACCGCATGGCCTGGTTTTCGATATCGGCTCGCTCAAGAGCCCCATGCGCTCTGGCCTGGAAGCGCTGGCCGTTGCCGGTTGCCGGGTCTGTTCCGTTCACCCCATGTTCGGCCCCGATGAAATCGGGCTTTCCGGGCGCCACATTCTGTTCGTAGACACGGGTAATTCAGACGCCCTGTCTGAGGCCCGGGCCCTGTTTGCCCATACCGCCGCCGACTGTGTCGACCTGAGCCTGGAAGAACATGATGAAGTTATGGCCTGGGTGCTGGGCCTTTCCCACCTGGTGAACATCGCCTTCGCCAGCGCACTGGCCGAAAGTGGTGAGGCCGTCCCGTTACTGCGTCAGATTTCCAGCAGTACGTTCAACGCCCAGCTGAAAGTAGCGGCCCAGGTGGTTTCGGAAAACCCGCACCTGTACTACGAAATTCAGCAAGGAAACAGCATGACCGGCGATGTGGTCGATCACTTCAGCCGCGTGTTCGAAGCCCTGGCGCAATCGGTGCGAGAAGAGGACGAGGAAAGCTGGACCAAAGCGATGGATATCGCCAACGAACGCATCAGTTCAAGATAGACCTGTTTCAGCTTATTGGGGTTCAGCTCTTTGACTTCACCAGGAAGTCGAACACTTTTGTCGCAAATTTGCCGTAAGGTGGCGCCAGGAATTTCATCGATGAGAAACCGGCCTGGTAAAACACCGGCCTGAGCTTGGAGCAGGCCAGGAAACCCTCGAAGCCGTGATAATGTCCCATGCCGCTGGGACCGACGCCGCCAAAGGGCAGGTCGTGTTGGGCGACGTGGAACAGGGCGTCGTTCACGGTCACTCCGCCTGACATGACATGGTCGATATACCGTTGCGCCAGTTCCTTGTTATTTGTAAACGGGTAGAAGGCCAGTGGCCGGTCCTGCCCATTGATGTACTTGATGACTTCTTCGGGTTCGCTGTAGGTCAGCACCATCAGGATCGGGCCAAAGGTCTCCCGGTGACGCACCGTCATGTTGCCGGTCGTGTCCAGCACCAGTTGCAGCGGGAATTTCCGCGTTTCCCGGTTGGGCCCCTGGTCGCCGCACAGATTGACCAGGGTTGCGCCTTTATCGCGCGCATCTTCAAGCGTTTCCTCCAGTCGGCGGAACGAGCGGTCGTCGATAATCGAGGTATAGTCTTTGCTGTTGATGTCCGGGACATGTTTGTTCACCCACGCCCGGCATTTCCCGATAAATTCCTCTCGCTGGCTTTCGTGTACGAACACGTAATCCACGTTGGTGCAGATCTGGCCCGCGTTGAATTGCTTGACGAACAGGATGCGTTCAACCGCCTTGTCCAGCGGGTACTCCGGGTCGATCACCGCGGGTGATTTGCCGCCCAGTTCCAGCACCACTGGCGTCAGATTCTTCGCAGCGGAAGCCATTACGGCACGTCCGGTCTGCCCGGAACCGGTAAAAATAATCAGGTCAAAGGGGATCTGGGAAAACTCGATGCCGACGCCCCCGGTTTCCTCGAGCCACATCAGCTTTTCTTCGGGAAAGTACCCGGGTGAAATCTCCATCAAAACCCGGGTCAGTGCCCTGGAATTTTCCGACATCTTCACCAGCGCGCGGTTGCCGGCGGCGAATACTGCGGTCAGCTGGGAAAACGACAGGTTGATGGGGAAGTTCCAGGGAATGATCAGACCGACGACCCCCAGGGGTTGTGGGATGGCCCGGTTCTTCGCTCCGGGATACAGCGTGAAATCCACATGCCGCTTCTGCGGTTTCATCCACTTTTTGAGTTTCTTGGCCGTGTCGTTAATGCCATCCGTTACCGCGATCACTTCTGCAAACAGGCTTTCATGGCGGGAGCGGTTGCCGTAGTCCTCGCAAATGGCGTCCACGATGGCGTCAAGGTTTTCGACCAGCATCCGTTTCAGTGATTTCAGGTCATCCCTGCGTTGCTCCAGGTCCGGGATCGGGTCAGCCAGGTAGTTTTTGCGCTGTTTCTGGAAAGCGGCCAGCAGTTGCTCTGCTATCGCTTCAGAGGTTGGCTGCTCAGAGGCTGCCTGCGGGTTCATCATGTCTACGGCTTCGTTCATGGACTTCTTCCTGGGGCTGTTACCTGTATTTTAGCCGATGCCATGTGATTTGGGTCGTCTGAATGAGTTTTCACGGTTTATACCACCTGCAAGTCATGGCAATCTTGAGAAACAACAGGCCTCAGCGAATCGATGAGCAGGAAACGATGAAATTGAAGCCAGGAAAACCGCTATCGCCACAATTGCTGTTCCGGCATTGTGATCCCGATGGATTTGACTTCAAATCCACCGCAGAACTGAACGAGCTGGAGGATATTCCCGGCCAATCACGGGCCGTCGAGGCGATTGAATTCGCCACCGGAATCGGTGTCGACGGGCACAATGTCTACGTGCTTGGGCCCGCCGGTTCAGGCCGCCATGCATTGGTGCGGCGTTTGCTGGAAAAGAAGGCAGCAGAGCGAGAGGTCCCTGGTGACTGGTGCTATGTCTCCAATTTTGAAGACCCAAGGAAGCCGAAAGCCCTGGCCCTACCCCCAGGCCGAAGCCAGGCATTGAAAGCAGATGTAGAGCGCGTCATCCAGGACGCACAAACTGCGATCCCGGCGGCTTTCGAGGGCGAGGATTTCCAGGCGCAGCGCGAGGCGATCACCGAAGAGTTCAAAGATGCCCAGGAAAGTGCCTTCAAGACCATTGAGGACGAAGCCAAGACGCATGACGTCGGTGTCATCCAGACGCCGACAGGTATCGCTTTCATTCCGGTCAGGAAAGGGGAAGCGGTCAGCAGTGAAGATTTCAAGAAGTTGCCTGAAAAAGAGCAAGAGCAGTTTCACCAGGACATCGATGCGTTGACCACGAAATTGCAGGCGGTCATGCGCACCATGCCGAAGCGGGCGCGCGATATGCGGCAGCAAATCCGCCAGCTGGAAAGGGATGTCGCCGGTCTTGCTGTGGCCGGCCTGGTTGAAGAGCTGACGCAAAAATATTCCGACATTCCAACCGTGGTGGAACACCTGCAAAACATGCAGGAAGACATCGTCGAGAATGTGGGCCTGTTCCTGCCAACGGCTGATGGGCAAGGGCACCCGGCCCAGCTCCAGCAGGTCATGGAATCAAAGGAATCCGCCGCCATGAGGCGGTATGCGATCAACGTCATGGTAGACCGCAGCGGCCTGCAAGGTGCTCCGGTCGTTTTTGAGGACAAGCCGAGTTTCACAGAGCTGATCGGCCGGATTGAGCATGAATCCGAATACGGCTCGCTGATCACGAACTTCAGCCTGGTCCGGTCTGGAGCGTTGCACCGGGCCAACGGTGGCTACCTGGTAGATCGATGCGGCCCGGCTGTTTTCGTACCCTCTGGCCTGGGACGGCCTCAAGCGTGCGATCAAATCCAGGGAGATCACTATTCGCTCCGTAGCTGACGATATAGGACTGATCAGTACAGTCACGCTGGAGCCGGAGCCGATTCCGCTGAACCTGAAAGTCATCCTGATTGGCGAGCGCATCTACTACTACCTGCTCGAGCGTCATGACCCGGAGTTTTCCGAGCTGTTCAAGGTGCCTGCGGATTTCGAAGACCGGATGGAGCGCAGTGACGAGAACGTGGAAAACCTGGCGCGCTGGCTGGCTTCGATCATCCGTAAGGAAAAGCTGCGGCATCTCGACGCCGGAGGGCTGGCCCGGTTGATGGAAGAGAGTGCGCGGCACCAGGGCGACAGCGAACGGCTGTCGTCTGATATTGAGCGGCTGGCTGATCTGGTCAGGGAAGCCCATTACTGGGCGGGGCAGGGCGGCAATACGTTGATCGGTGCAGCGGACGTGCAAAAAGCGATTGACAGCAGAATCAGGCGCGGCGGCAGGATCCGGGATCACATGCAGGAGGAACTGCTGCGCGAAACGTTCCTGATCGAGACTTCCGGTTCCCGGGTCGGGCAGGTCAATGGCCTGGCGGTCATGCAGATAGGTGAACTCGCCTTTGGGCGGCCACAGCGAATTACTGCCTCCGTCAAACTGGGCTCGGGTGAAGTAATCGACATCGAGCGGGAAGTAAAGCTCGGCGGGCCACTGCATTCGAAAGGGGTGCTCATACTTTCAGGCTTCCTGGGCTCGCATTACGTGTCCGATGTACCGCTGTCGCTCACAGCCAGCCTGGTGTTCGAGCAATCCTACGGTGGAGTCGATGGCGACAGCGCCTCGGCAGCCGAACTTTGTGTGCTCGCCTCGGCTCTGGCCAATGTACCGATCAGGCAGTCCATGGCCATTACCGGCTCCATCGACCAGCATGGCCGGGTGCAGGCCATCGGCGGCGTGAACGAAAAGATTGAAGGGTTCTTTGACATCTGCGCGCAAAGAGGGTTGAACGGTGAGCAGGGCGTGATCATTCCCGCCGCCAACGTCAAGCACCTGATGTTGAGAAGTGACGTGGTCGCCGCTGTCGAAGCCGGAACATTCCAGGTTTATCCCGTGGAACATGTTGACGATGCCATCACGCTGCTGACGGGTTCGAAGGCGGGCAAAAAGAACAGCAAGGGCGAATTTCCCAAGGGTAGTGTCAACCACAAGATAAGGGCCCGGTTGCTGGAGTTTGCCGACAAGCGACGTGCGTTCGGAAAACCTCAGCAGCAACAGGAGGAATCCGCTGATGCAGGCAAATCCTCCTGAGAAAGTCCCCCGGCGTATTGCCGTGATACTCGGACCGGGCGGTTCCAGCCGGAATCTCCTGGACATGGTAACCCCCTTGCTGGGCCAGGACAGGGCTCTGGAGATGCAAGGCGTCTTCATAGAAGAGGCTGAGCTCAGGCATGCAGCCGCCTTGCCGTTCGTCAAGGAGCTTTGCCGGGTGACGTTCAGCGTGCGGGAGTTCAACAGTGACCAGTTTGAACGGGTGCTTGCCTTGCGGATGCGCACCGCGCAACGGGCCCTGGAGCTTCTTGCAAAAAGTGCCGGAGTTGCTCACACATTCCACAATGTCCGGGGCGCAGCGGAACATCTGTTGATAGAGACGGTCAGCCAGTCGGACATCACGATTTTCGAGCCGTCCGGCACACTGGCGGCCTCCATGTCGGCCGGAACCCCTGCCAGTCTGCACAGCCGGCGGATCCTCGTGCATATTGCGGACGCAGAAGCGCCGAGCGCCGCGCTCATTGCGGCTCTGCAACTGGCTGGCGGCGACATGCGCCGGCTCTCAATCCTGCTGGATCCACGCGTCACCAGGGATTTGCCCAAACTGGAACGAAGAATGCAATCCATTTTGCCGTCGAGGCCGGGCCGTATGCGAACACTGGCCGATTCCGAACCCGGCTCACTGATGGCTGCAGTCAGGACAGAAAGCCCCGGCATGCTGGTACTTTCCGCGACCGGGGAATCCATCTCAGCCGAATTCCTGGCGGATTTACGCAAAAGGTTGCGCTGCCCGATCTGCCTGGTCCGTTTCTGGGCCGACTAAAAGGGGGTCAGGTTTAGTTTCTTACAACAATCTGCAGCAAACTCTTAACACATAAGCTTCCTATGCGTCGTAACCTCTATCTTTGAATTGAATTCTGCAAGTCACTCTATGGCAAGAAAACCCAGAATAGATGTTGCTGGGATTCCACAACATGTCATTCAAACCTTTATTCGTTACATCATGCGGCTGAGCAGCACGATTGTCGGATTCACGCATATGTATTGATGACAAATCATGTGCACCTGTTGGTCACAGGCCATTCACTGGGTAGTGTTTCTGCGATGATGCAATGTCTTGGCCGACGGTATGTCGGGAAATTCAATAAACGGCATGAGCGCACAGGAACACTTTGGGAAGGGCGGTTCAAGTCTGGTCTGGTTGATTCCGAGCGATATGTTTTAAGACAAAGATGAAATAACGTCAATTCGAAATCACGTGAACCAAGGGAAAGCCCTTGGTTCACGTAAATTTCAGCTGTATGTAGAATCACTGACCGGTCTGTCAGCAACTCTGGTCTCAACCGGTAGGCCTCGGAAAAGTTAACCTGACCCCCTTTTTTTAGAAACGGAAGCCTACATTGCCGCTGTAAATCCAGGGGCTGATTTTTACTTTTCCGATGGATTCGCCATCGAGCTTCGCTTTTGATTCAATGTCGATGTAGCGGATGCTGACGTTCAGGAACCAGCTGTCGCCGAGCTTGATGTCTGCACCGACATCACCAGCCAATCCCCAGCTGCTCTCGAGGTCCAGATCAACGCCTTCGAGAATGCCATAGGTTTTTTCGCTCGAGAAAGTGGTGTAATTCAGTCCAACGCCCACGTAAGGCTGGAAAACCGAGTCCGGCGCCCAGTGGTACTGGATGCTGAGGGTTGGGGGCAGCTGCTTGGTATCGGCTACTTTCGTGCCATCGAGCAGGTCGATGTCGTGTTTGACAGGCCAGGCTGCCAGCAGTTCTACCGCCCAGGCGTCGGTCATGAAATAGCTGAAATTAAAGGTAAAGGCGGTAGCGGAATCAACCGAAACGATGTCATGGTTGTTCGATTTTGGATCGATGTAGGAAGCACCGGCCCGAACCAGCCAGTCACCCTGGTCCATGGCCATCGCCGTGTTGGCGGCCGCCGTCGTCAAAAGAACTGCTGTGCAAAGAGCTGTTTTAATTTTCGTATTCATAGTTTTTCTCCATAAAAACCAGTCATCAGATGATGCACATGTTAATTTTTCCTTAAATTTCGTGCCTTGACTTGAGTCATCTCGAAATATCGTACCCTGATAGGTGACTCCATGGCCAGTTGATCGCCTGGCTACCTGGAAATACGCATACGATGCGATCCGGAATTTAGTGAACCGGTCACATTTTATGCGCATAATAGAGGTTCGTGTTTTTTAAAGGCTGAGCAACAGGAGAGAAATATGAAGCCTCGATTTGTGAGAATACTAACGCTGCTGTTAATGCTACCGGCTCTGTCCGTGGTTGCCGCCGACAAACCCAACATTCTGGTTATCTGGGGTGATGACATCGGTCAATTTAATGTCAGCGCCTACAACATGGGCATGATGGGCTACAAGACGCCCAACATTGACCGCATTGCATCTGAAGGAGCGGTGTTTACCGACTGGTATGGCCAACAGAGCTGTACTGCTGGTCGTGCTGCCTTTATTACCGGTCAGTCGCCGATGCGCACCGGCCTGACCAAAGTCGGGCTGCCTGGCTCACCGGAAGGGATGCAGAAAGAAGATCCGACGATTGCCGGGTTGCTTAAGCCGTTGGGCTATATGACCGGTCAGTTTGGCAAGAACCACCTGGGCGACCGCGACGAAATGCTGCCGACCAATCATGGTTTTGATGAATTTCTTGGCAATCTGTATCACCTGAATGCAGAGCAGGAGCCTGAACACGCGGATTATCCCAAGAATCCGGAATTCAAAAAGAAATTTGGGCCGCGAGGCGTGATTCACAGCTATGCCGACGGCAGGATTGAAGACACCGGTCCATTAACCATTAAACGCATGGAAACCATTGACGAGGAAGTTACCGTAGCTGCTCTGGATTTCATGGAAAGGGCGGTCAAAGCAGACAAGCCGTTCTTTGTCTGGTGGAACAGCACCCGCATGCATATCTGGACGCATCTGAAACCGGAATCGCAGAATAAGACAGGCCTCGGCGTTTACGCGGACGGCATGGTCGAGCATGACGGAATGGTCGGCCAACTGCTCGACAAACTCACGGAACTGGGGATTGAAGACAACACCATCGTCATGTACTCCACGGACAATGGCGCGGAAGTGTTCAGCTGGCCCGATGGCGGCACGACCATGTTCCGCAATGAGAAGGCCACTCAGTGGGAAGGCGGATTCCGTGTACCGACTGCGATTCGCTGGCCAGGAGTCATCCAGCCAGGCACCGTCAATAATGAGATTGGAGCGCACGAAGACATGCTCTCCACTTTGCTGGCAGCAGCCGGTGAGCCCGACATCAAGGAAGAGCTGCTCAAGGGTAAACGGGCCGGCGGCATGAACTACAAGGTTCACCTGGACGGTTACAACCTGATGCCTGCTCTGAAAGGTGAAGCCGAGTGGCCTCGTAAAGAGTTTCTGTACTGGACCGATGACGGCAGTGTTGCGGCCCTGCGTTACAACAACTGGAAAATCACTTTCCTGGTGCAGGATGCCCATGGCTATCACGTTTGGATAAACCCATACACGCCGCTGCGCGCGCCGATGCTCGCTAATTTGCGCATGGATCCGTTCGAGCGTGCCCATGATGAATCCATTGGCTACCCGAGATGGTGGGTGGATCATATGTTCGCTTTTGCGCCGGCCGGGGCCTATGTCGGCGAATGGCTGCAGAGTTTTCGCGACTTCCCGCCACGCCAAAAGCCTGGCAGCTTTAACCTGGACCGCGTGATGGAAGCAATCGCCAAGGGTGCAGGCGACAAGTAAGAGAGTTTCAACAGGGCCATGGATTAGTAATCGGCCAGCCTTATGAGCTTTCGCTTACTTGCTGGTTTGGTCATTTATTTTATCCTGCTATCACCCGGCGCGCTTAGCGCGTCGGGTGACGGTCCCCGGGTTCACGGTCCAGCGCCTGTTGGCGCAAATATCCTGGTATTTCACCGCTGTCACTCGAAGAATTTCGACAGTTCCATCCAGGTTCGGTCGTCAACCTGTTCCTGGCAAGCTGACGACCCTTGAGCTTGTGCCAAACCTGCACTTTTTTACCGAGAATTCGGACAAGCAGTTGAAGCAGGATCCTTTGATGACCCTTGAGGGGTATGTCACACAGAACGTTACATCGAGGTTCTGGGCATCCCTTGGGTTCCTGTACAACCGGGGAGGAAAAACCCGTATCAGGGGCGTTCAGCAGAACGGAACGCAGAAATCGTTGAGTCTCTCGGCATCGCTCAATTACAATTTTTCACCCAGGTGGGCTGTTGGCTTCCGCTTTGGCGAGACCGTTGCAAAGAACGATTACGGTTTGGATGGAACCTTATACCACCTGAAGCTGATCAGCCGGTTCTAGAATCCGGCTGGCAGCGTCTTGGTGATATTCTATTCCCTTAATTGAAGCAGTTGAATGACATTTCGAGTACTTCTTTGTACATTTCTGAATATGGCAATGTGAGACAGGAGCCGAGGATATGAGCACTGCGATCGTTTTGACCGTGGTAAGTAACGACAAACCCGGAATTGTTGAGGCCTTGTCCGAGGTCATTGCCGGGCACGGCGGTAACTGGACAGAGAGCAGCATGATGTCGCTGGCTGGTAAATTTGCCGGCATTCTGATGGTGCAGGTGCCGACGAAAAAGGCAGAAGCATTTCTGCTGGCGCTGAAGGGCCTGGAGGCCACCGGTTTGCAAATCGTTGCACAGTGTTCTGATTCAGCAGCAAAGGCAGATTCCGGTCGTGAACATTCGTTCGACCTGGTTGGCCAGGACAGGCCTGGCATCGTGCATGACATAACGGAAGTGCTGGCGAAACGCGGGGTGAATGTGCAGGAGCTGGAGACCACGGTACAAAGTGCTTCCATGTCCGGCGAAAGCCTGTTCATGGCTCATGCGCGGATATTCGTTCCACCTGAAGCTGACCTGGAAAAGCTCCAGGATGACCTGGAGGAACTGGCCAACGAGCTGATGGTGGATATCGAACTGGAAACCTGAGTTCTTCAATCCAGCCGTTTGTTGAAACGCAGAACGGCGATGGTCATTGCGACCAGGATAAAGACTCCGAGCACGGCTAATTCTGAAGACAGCTCTGGAAGTGTTGCGCCGCGCAGGATCACGCCCCTGATCAAGCGCATGAAATGGGTCATCGGAAGGACTTCCGCAATCCACTGGGCGGCCCTTGGCATGCCATCAAAGGGGAACATGAACCCCGACATCAGAATTGAGGGCAGCAGGATAAAGAAGGTCATTTGCATGGCCTGGAACTGGGTCTGAGCGATGGTGGAAATAACCAGCCCCAGCGCCAGGTTGGCGATAATAAACACCAGGCAGACCTGGTAAACGTCCAGCAAGGCGCCGCGCAGGGGCACATCGAACAACAATGCGCCCAGAACCAACACC
>Ga0265303_10000072_pt1 | contig 42326 bp, 33 predicted proteins | sample Helome_2_FD_192494 | JGI IMG/M metagenome (GOLD analysis project Ga0265303, IMG submission 192494) | Marine sediment microbial communities from subtidal zone of North Sea - Hel_20160317 (Illumina Assembly) | ecosystem: Environmental > Aquatic > Marine > Subtidal zone > Sediment ... | reverse complement strand
AGCCGGCCTTCTGCATACCGATTTTGCTGTTTGTCTCCCTGGGTTACCTGTCCATCCAACCCTGGCTGTCTCCACGGGTTCCGGCCCACCATATCAAACACTATACGGGCACTCAGCGCTGGGAGATCCACGGGCAAATCGATAATCAGCCATCACAAATTAGAAACCGCACTAGATTTGATTTGCGGGTTACATCTCTTGATGCCGATCATCAAACCCACAAGGCTTCCGGTTTGCTGCGTGTGACCGTAGTGGGAGACCTACCGGATATAGCTGTTGGGGATAAAATCCGGTTTAAAAGTAGGATGCGATCGATTGCCAATTTTAAAAACCCCGGCGGATTCGACTACAAACGGTACATGTCTTTCAAAGGCATTTATACCACTGCCTACGTTAGGGCAGACAGGATCCGGCTAGTGGGAAAATCACCGCCGGCCGTCGTTTCCGAAATGATAAACAGGGTGCGCGGCACATTTGCCGATCTGGTTGAAAAATCCGGAACCGCTGAAGTCCAGGGCGTATTGAAAGCCCTCATTATCGGAGACCGAACCCAGATATCTGATGCGACCAGGCAAAGCTTTAATCGGGCCGGAGTCGGTCACCTCCTTGCCATATCAGGGCTTCATATCGGAATTGTGGCAACTGTGGCCTTCACTTTTTGGACCTGGCTGATGGGCTGGATCAAGCCACTTTTGTGGCGCGCATGGACACGCAAAATGGCCGCGCTGCTCTCCCTGATGCCGGTGATTGCCTATGGCGTTGTTGCAGGATTATCACCATCTACCCAGCGCGCCGTGTTAATGGTTTCAGTATTTTTGATGACCTTCTTACTGGCTAAAGAACAGGATTCATTGAACACCCTGGCCCTGGCAGCTCTGGTGATACTGGTAGCTGATCCGCCCTCGCTTTTTTCCATTTCTTTTCAGCTATCCTTTGTCACCGTTTTCGTCATTATATTTGGATTTTCATCTATCCAAAATTATGGCTTTCTGCAATTAGCGCCGAATCAAAGCAACTGGCATAAGCGGTTATCGGTCAGACTGGTTTCTTTTTTGCTGGTCTCCCTTTTTGCCATCTGCGGCAGTTTGCCGCTGGTAGCATTCTATTTTAATCGGATTTCTCTGGTGGGGCTGGCCGCGAATTTTCTGGTGGTTCCACTGGTCGGATTTATCACCATTCCCATCGGTCTGGGGGCTTTATTCCTGGCGCCGCTGAGCCTAACCCTGGCAGCCTGGTGCCTCAAAGCCGGCGCTGTTTCTCTGGCCTGCGCACTGGATATCATAAATTTTTTTGCAGACTTACCCTTTGCGGCGATCAAAACGGTCACCCCCAGCATAGTGGAAATTGCCTGTTTTTATATTTTGGGCTGGGCTCTTTTATATATTTTGCGTTCAAGACCGGACGGGTTGCCGGGATTGCAGACGGCCGGCGCGGCTTTATCCAATAGCAATGCCGATATGCCCCATGATTCGGTGCCCGCTATAACCCGGAAATTAAAAACATATTTCAGGTTGGATTCGGGGGTTGGGGCCGGAGGGGTATCGCCAAGAAAGCTTGCTAAAATTGTGGTGATATTGGCGTTGATCACCCTGACCGTCGATAGTTGTTACTGGCTATACCAGCGATTTTGGCATCCGGATCTCAGGGTCACGGTAATCGATGTCGGCGATGGCAGCGCCAACTTGCTCGAAATTCCCGGGGGATATACCATCATGATTGACGGGGGTGGATTTTCCGACAACTCATCCTTTGATGTGGGGGCAAGAATCATTGCACCCTTTTTGTGGCGCAAGAAAATTAAAACAGTTGACCTGCTAATTCTTTCCCACCCGAACAGCGACCATCTTAACGGCTTGATTTACCTTGCCGATCATTTTAATGTCAAAACCCTGTGGACCAATGACGAGCCGCGCAATACATTGGGATACAAAAACCTGATGAACGTTTGTGCCGGTCGCGGGATTTTATCTCCGCCTTACGCACGCATGGCGCGTGAACACCAGATCAGCGGTGTTCAGCTGGATATATTGTATCCACCCCAGGATTTTATGGAACACAAAGAACCTGATAGATGGCGCAATTCCAACAACAATTCGCTGGTTGTAAAAGTGTCCTACGGTGACGCTTCTTTTCTATTTGCCGGTGATATCATGGCGCCGGCGGAAATGGAACTGGTTGACCTCGCCGCCGGCCAATTATCCAGTACGGTTTTAATCGCTCCCCACCATGGCAGTCGTTCGTCCAGCAGTCAGCAATTGCTAGAAAAAGTAGACCCGGAGGTGGTCGTTGTATCCTGCGGCCGCAACAGTCGGTTTAATTTTCCCCATCCTGAGATTTTAAAAAGATATAAGGATTTGGGGGTCAGCATTTTTCGCACCGACTTCAATGGGGCCGTGCAATTGGCGACCGACGGACAGCAGATCATTATAAAACCATTCATCCTGCCTGAAGTTGGATAAGCTCAAAAACTAATATAACCAATTGAAAAAACAATAAAAATCTTTGAAACCTTTTAAATCATGAAGAAGTTTGTTATAATAATACTAATTGCTCTGATTCATCTTGCCTTGAGTGTTTTGGTCGTATGGACCTCCTTGTCGGTAGGCAGCGCCGTAACCGCCGAAAATGCTGAGCCGTCGTTGGCGTTTAAAGCACTGGTCCTGTTCACAAAGATATTACATTATCCAATCATCACCCAGGCTTTGTATTCAAGGCATTGGTTTCCGGGGGGATGGATATACCTCCCCATATTTATAAATAGTTTGCTCTGGGCTGCCGGGATTATTTTTTTGCATTATATTTATAAAAAATTGAAAAAAAAGAAGGCAAATGGAAACAGAAAACATTGAAATATTATCAGGGGCCATCAAAGAATATTTTGGCAATTATGAACTCGAAGAGCTTTGTGGCCGGTTTAACATTAAAATCGAGCATCTGGGCGTCAATCCCAATCACCAAAAACTCGTCACCAAATTGATGGCGGAAAAATTTCGCGAGAACCATAGAAGATTTCTCGAGGATATCCTGTCGAAACTGCTGCGCCGGTGTGAAGATCGAATCTTAAATACCACCTGGGAAGTCAACGTCTTTGACGAACACATGCTTCCTCAATTAAAAAAATTACAAAGTATCGTGGTCGGTAACCAGAAATCCACGCTAAGATCCCAAGCTGCTAATCGTTTTATAAAAGAACAGAACCAGCTCATTAAACTTCTGGGCAGAGCGAAAACACCGTTGACGATTATTGACACCCGGATAGGCCCGGCGACCCTAGATAGTATTCAAATGGTTAAAACACCCGTTCGGCTGCTCATCGGCCAGGGCCTACAGGAAATTGCAGCCAATATGAATGGACAGCTGAACCGGTTGCGCAAGCAAGGAAGGGATATCGAAGTCCGGTACCACATGAAGCTAAATGATCGGTTTATTATTTTTAATGGCCGGTGCTGGATGGTGAGTTGCTCTCTGAGCGAGGTTGGGCAGGTAACTTTAAGCATGATCGAATGTGTGGACACAAAGCCTGTCGTCGTCAAGGAAATTGGCCGCAAATGGCGGGAAGCCAAAGTGTTTATATATTAGTCCGCCAGAGGCGTATGAAATGTGGTTTTGAAACCACTTCTAATCTTTAGTCCAAAGCCGCCAATACCTCAAAACCCTGCTTTTCCAAGGCCTTTTTTATGTTAGCCGTTTTGCACGCCGCAAGCCTGAAATAGTAGGCGCGTTGGCCGGTATGATCGGCTGTCATACCGACGTTGATGATATCCGCGCCTTTATCATTTACTATCTGCAAGGCTTTTTTTAAACCACCCGGCTGATCTCCAACGACTACATCGATGCGGGAGGTGGATGTGAGAATTCCCATCATATCAATAAATGTTCTCAAAATATCCGTGGCGGTAATAATTCCCACCAGATGATCATTGTCAACCACCGGCATTCCGCCGATTTTGTGTTTGTAGATGAGCTGGGCAGCTATTTCCACATCATCATTCGGACTCACCTTGATGGGCTCTCTTATCATCAAATCGTGTAAATTCAAATCTCCCAGCATCGATGGGATCAGTCCCTGCTTTAAATCAGCCAGGGTTAAGAACCCTTCGAGTAAATTTTCCTCCGAAACCACCGGAAGATGACGTATCGAATTGATCTTCATCAACTCGATTGCCTCGCTGATGGATGCATGTGCTGATATGGTTATGGGATCGGAAACCATCAATGCCTGGATTTTCATAACACCGTCACCTATAGTAGATTGATCCGCCGCCGGCGGAAATATTTAATAATAAAGCAATTCTTTCCATTTTAATAATTAATTTTAACAATATTATAGGATGTGACGCTTCGAATCGATAGCTGAGGAGTATTATAAATGAAATTTATCTGTCTTTGGCATTAAAAGTCAAGCGGTGAATAGAATGAAGATAAAATTGATTGAAATCCTAAATTCTTCATTCTTCATTCTTCATTCGTGATTCCCCGGCCTTGCGCGGCTGATAGCTACAGAGGGGTTCTTCGGCGAGATAGTCGCCGGTGGCTTCGAAAGCCCTGGCGCGGCAACCGCCGCACACCCGTTTAAACTCGCAGGGGTTACACTTTCCGGTGAGTTTATCATAATCGCGTAGATTCGTTAATACTTCGGAGTGCTTCCAGATATCGACAAAAGATTGCTGTCGCACATTGCCGCAGTTAGCGGTCAGAAATCCGCAGGGTTGAACATCGCCCCGATGGGAGACAAAACAAAAACCAATGCCGCCCAGACACCCCCGGGAGACCGCGTCCAGTCCGTGGGTTTTAAAAGATATCGACTTGCCTTCTTGGCTGGCTCTTTGCCTGAGTATGCGGTAGTAGTGCGGGGCACAGGTGGCTTTAAGTTCCAGCGACGTTTTTTCCCTCTGGTCATAAAACCAGTTCAGGGTTTCTTCATACTCGGTGGCGTTAATTTCGGTGTCAACGATATATTTTCCGCGCCCGGTTGGAACCAATAGAAAAATGTGATGGGCGACTGCTCCCTGTTCCACCGCCAGCTCCTGGATTTTGGGGATCTGATCGAGATTTGTTTTGGTAATGGTCGTGTTCACCTGAAAGTCCAACCCGATCTTGCGGGCAATCTTCATGGCATTCAAGGCGCCATCATAAGCACCGTCCACATTTCTGAATTTGTCGTGGCTTTCCCGGCTGGCCCCATCCAGGCTGATGCTGATACGCTTGATGCCGGAATCCACCAGCTTTTTGGCGATGGGCTCGGTGACCAGGGTCCCGTTGGGGGCCATCACCATTCTCAGGCCCTTTTTGGTACCGTAAGCGGCAATATCAAAGATGTCGTCACGCAGCAGAGGTTCGCCGCCCGTCAATATAATGATGGGTTTGGCGATCTCGGCGATCTGCTCCAGCAGTCTAAATGCTTCGGAAGTATCCAGTTCCCCGCTGTGAGGGCCTGCAGTGGCGGAGGCACGGCAATGAATGCAATCCAGATTACAATTTCGGGTGGTCTCCCAGGCAACCAGGCGCAGGGAGGATTCTCCATCATTTTTGTGAGGAGACGAGCTGTGATCATTAGGTTTAGCGTGTTGGTCTTCCATAGTGATAACGTTATTTAGAACTTATGGTCTATTTTTTTATGAAAATATATTGGTTTAAGGTTTCAGGATAAAGGGTTCAAAGGTTCAAGGTTCAGAGGTTCAGGGTTACTTTGTCTCAAAATTCTCAGATCGATCATTTCTCAAGCAATTTATCCTGACTGAGCACGGGCTCACCAACATCCACAGTACGAGGTTAACATCGACGATAGAGCAAGAAATGCCCCCTTGTCATTTGTCGTCAATCTTTAAACCATTGAACCCTGAACTCAGAACCCTGAACGCAAGGTCTTGGCCGCCTCAATGGCGAAATAGGTTAGGATCATATCGGCACCCGCGCGTTTGATGGATGTCAGTGTCTCCATCATTACTTTCGATCCGTCAATCCAGCCCATTTTTTCGGCGGCTTTAATCATGGAAAATTCGCCGCTGACATTGTATGCAGCTATTGGAAGGTCAATTTCTTCGCGCACACGACAGATGATGTCCAGGTAGGCCAGGGCGGGTTTTACCATGATAATGTCGGCTCCTTCCTCAATATCCATCGTGACTTCACGAATGGCTTCCAGGGCATTGGCCGGATCCATTTGATAGGTCCTGCGATCGCCGAATTTGGGAGCTGAATCCGCCGCATTGCGAAACGGTCCGTAATACGCCGAGCAATATTTAGCAGCATAGGACATAATGGGAATCCGGCTTAAATTGTTTTCATCAAGGATTTCGCGAATTTCACCAACACGGCCATCCATCATGTCGGATGGGGCCACCATATCGGCCCCGGCCTTGGCGTGGGACAGGGCTGTGCGGGCGATCAAATCCAGGCTGGCATCATTATCGATGGTATCGCCATCTACTACCCCGCAATGCCCGTGATCTGTATACTGGCACAGACAAACATCTGAGATGACGATTAAATCCGGCAATTTCGCTTTCACCGATCTGATTGCTTTTTGAACGATACCGTCTTCGGCATAGGCCTGAGTACCCAGGGGATCTTTTTTTTCAGGGATCCCAAAGAGCACAATAGCCGGAATTCCCAGTTCGTGAACTTCCTTTGCAGTTTTAAGAAAATTATCAATGGACAGTTGAAAATGCCCCGGCATCGAAGGAATAGGATTTTTAACGTCGCGGCCTTCGATAACAAACAGGGGCAGGATAAGATCGTTAACCGTCAAACTGGTTTCGCGAATCATACGCCGCAAGGCTTCAGAATTCCGCAACCGTCTGGGTCTATAGTCCGGAAATAACATATAGCAGTCCTTTTATGGTTAAATCGGTGTAATAGAAAAATTATTCTACTGAACAGCCTAACCCGGATAACTCAGAAAAAAACAAAAAACAATTCACAAATTACAAATAATATCCAATGACCAAAATTCAAAATCGCAAACAAAGGGAGATATTTAGCACACACATTAGCAAGTCCATCGAATCGCAAATTCGATCACTAAATTACTAATTCAGGATTTTACCGTTAAGCAAACAAATATGTTGTCGTTGATCCGAAGCCTTTAAAATCGATACCGTATTTGCGACTCGGAACTATTAGTTTTGGTCATTGCGATTTGGAATTTGTTTGAAATTTGGTGCTTGTGTTTTTAATTTTTTCCTAAAGAGCACTATTATAGTTAATGGAATACTAGTCACAACGCACCGGTGTGTGTGTCAGCGCTATCTCTTCATCCGTCAGATAGCAGGCCGGATCAGGTGCCCAAACATCATCGCTCACCGCTTCAGCGCGCACCCTGAAATTGCCCCCGCATACATCCAACCAGTTGCAGGTAGCGCAGCGCCCTTTGACATGCTTTTTCTTTTCCTTAAGCTTTCCCATCAGCGGTTCGGAACTGTCCATCCAGATTTTTGAAAAGGGCCGATCTTTTATATTGCCAAAGCTGTAGTGGCGCCAGAATTGATCGGCATAAACCTCACCGTCCCAGCTGACGCATCCAATCCCCCGGCCGGAATTGTTACCATCATTCCATTTTAATAGCTCCAGAACCTCTTTGGCCCGCTGGGGATCTTCTTTCAACAGCCTGAGGTAAATATAGGGACCGTCGGCGTGGTTATCCACCGTCAACACTTCCTTGGGCTTGCCCGCCGCATGTAGTCGCTTGGTTTGATCAATGATGAGATCGAGCGCTGCCCGGGTCTCTTCGTGGCTCAAATCCTCTTTTACCAGTTCGGTTCCGCGACCGGCATAGACAAGATGGTAAAAACACACCCGGGGGATGTCCATTTCATCGAGAAGTTGAAAAATTTTGGGGATTTCCTTAACGTTGAATTTGTTGATCGTAAACCGCAGTCCGACTTTTATGCCGGCATCCTGACTATTTTTAATTCCTTCCAGTGCGGAGCGAAACGCGCCGTTAACACCTCTGAAACGATCGTTGATTTCTTTCATCCCGTCGAGGCTGATACCGATATAGGACAACCCGATCTCTTTTAAGGTGCGCGCCATTATTGGGGTGATCAAAGTCCCGTTGGTGGATATTACCGCCCGCATGCCTTTTTCCACGGCATAGGCTGCCAGCTGGGGAAGGTCTTTGCGAACAAGGGGTTCTCCACCGGAAAACAACATGACCGGGGAGCCGAAGGCGGAAAGATCGTCAATTAATTCCTTTCCCTGTGCGGTGGTCAATTCATTGTCAAAGGCAATATTTTTTGCGTGAGCATAACAGTGAACGCACTTTAAATTACATCGTCGCGTCACATTCCAGACAACAACGGGACGCTTGTCTTCACTAAATTGCAGCAGATGAGAGGGCAACTTTGAGGAATCACGTCCATAGCGCAGAGCGTCGGAAGGTTCCACCGTTCCGCAATATAGCTTTGATATTCCGATCATGATATTTAATTTATCTCCCTTGGATTAAAAGAATAGAATATCCGGCTGGATTTTGCCCCGAAATTGCAGCTAACCAAACTCAAAGGTCTTGGAGTCTGTATAACTTAGAAAACACGGGACATCATTCTCTCCTGACCGCAGGCCCAACGGGCCGGAGGCCAGGTTGGGGTGAAGCTCCTGATCGGTACGCTTGCCAGATGTGTGCCGTTAAGATGGTTTAATTTGGTCCCTAATCAGCTCGCTGACATACGCTTCCGGATCCAACAGGGCTTGTCGCGTAATGAAAAATCGGTTGCGGTCGGTTTTTTCTCGGGCCAGCTTGAGGCCGTGCTGAAAGTCGCGGTTTATTTTCTCATTGACATCTTTTAGCTCGAAGGGAGATTTTATCAACTTTTCAATGATAAAATCAATGGCGTCTTCTTCAAGCACAATATTAATATCATTATTTTTAAAAAAGTACAGTTCAATTTTTTTGATTTCATCGCAATAGGATTTAATCTTGTTTATTACCTTGCCGATGTCCAGCGTGTTTTTGGCGTAACACGTGGCAACGATGTCGATTCGGGACGGCGTCATTGTCAGGCTGTATTTTTCCGCCAGGTTTATTTGATTTTCCCTGAGGTATTCTTTAATAATTTCTTTTTCCTGCTGCATCAGTTTATCAAAAAGATGATGGGTTTCCTGTTTTTGAGATTCAGCAGTGATGGTTTTTAGAAAAGCTTTCGGATTATTGACAATATCCATTGTGGCGGGAAATTTGTTTATGCCGGCCGAGGGCAATTTTCTTTCAAAGTCAAGCAGCGCTTTTTCAACCGCGCTGACCAGGCCTCTGGCACCGGTATTTTCGTCAAATGCATGCTTGGCCAATGTGCGCAGCAACAGATCTTCAAATTTGACTTCAATGTCGTATGCCGCGAAATCGAGCTTTTTCCCCAGGATAATAGGGTTGTTGGGATTTTTTAATATCTGGTAAAGGTCGTCTTCGGTTAAGTGTTCAAAAACTGCTCGCACGGGCAGGCGGCCGACAAACTCAGATTCAAAGCCAAATCCGATCAAATCCTCGGATCGCACATGTTTTAGAATATCGACCTGTTCAGCGGATTTACGAATGTGCGCGCCAAAGCCGATACCCTGTTTGGATAGACGCTTTTCGATAATCGGTGCCAGATCGGTGAACGCCCCGCTCATTATAAATAGAATGTTGCCTGTGTTGACGGAGCGTTTGTCCCGTTTGCCGGTTTTGCGAAACTGTTCGATTTCCTGGATCATTGAAATGGGGTCGTGGGGCACCTTTAAATCGACTTCGGTTTCCTCCATGGGTTTTAGCAGTGCACGTTGCACGCCGGTGCGTGATACATCCGCGCCAATCAGATTGCGGCTTGATGCGATTTTGTCGATTTCGTCGATATAAACGATGCCGAACTGGGCCAGTTCGATGTCATCGTCTGCCTCCCGCACCAGGTCCCGTACCAGATCCTCCACATCTCCGCCGACATACCCGGTTTCACTGAATTTGGTCGCATCGCCCTTGACAAAGGGGACACCGATTTTGTCGGCAATCAACTTTATTACATACGTCTTGCCGACACCGGTAGGGCCGATCATCAGGACATTGTTCTTGATGCTGCCGACCATGTTGCCAACGGGATCATCTGATTCCATGCTGCGCTGGATTCGGTTGAAGTGAGTGCAAATTTTGGTTGCCAGAATGGCCTTGGAACTGTCCTGTTTGACGACATATTGATCCAGGTAGGCAATGAGTTCCTCCGGTTTTAAATCGAAGTTGATTTTGTTCCTGGATTTACCGGTTTCCTTGGTTTGGTCCAAAGTCGCCCCTTGGGTCATCACCATGGGCGATACGATTTTTACATTTTCACCAAACTTTTTGGCTAAAAACTCGCTAATCTCTTTTTCCAACTCTTTGGGGTCGGGTATCTTTTCGTTGTATTCTTTCATAGCAACCGAATATAACCATAACCCGCCGGCAATGCAAGTTTGATGCGAGTAAACTCAGGATTTTGTCACATCAAATTATAACCACTTATACCACCCTTGCATATTTCGGAACTTATTTTTAAAAAACGGTATGAATAAGCCATTTGAGAAATAAAAGGATATACTTGGACGTTGCCTTGATGTTTGAAACTCAGAGAGGCGAGGGTGCATAGGAGCTATTAGTGGATAGATGGCCTTGGCTGACAAAAAACCAGGCCGGTTGGCTTTGGATGCGTCAGGAGCCTTGCGGCTTCGTTAACTCAAGCGAAAGGTTGGCATCGGTTAATTCTTTATCCTATTGATTTTATTAATTTTAATCCATTAGCCCCCAATATTTCTACGGCTTTCCTATTATTCGAAAATCGAAATACCATTATTGCAATTCCGGGCAATGCGCTGGCGGCCGTATACGAGTATTCTATTTGAATATCATTTTTTTCAAGCATTTTAAGCAGTCTGCTCAACCCGCCCGGTTTGTCGTCGGTTTCAATCAGAACGACATCATTTTCCACAGCAGTAAATTTTTCTGACTGTAAAATCTCAATCGCTTTATCCGGTTCGGATACGACCATTCTTAATTTGCAATAGCCGTCGCCATTGTCCACCAGGCAATGGGCGCGAATGTTTACGCCTCCGCTGCCCAAAAATGACACCACATTACTCAAATGCGCTACAGAGTTTCCGGTTAACACGGTTAATTGCTTGCAATTCATGGATACTCCTGGAATCATTAAAACTTAATTTTTTAGAATTATTAGCAGGTTAGATTCCATTTTCCTGCCCTAAATTCTTGCCGTTGTCAAGCGTATTCTGACCGGCGTTGCGTTGACTATAAATCATCCCTTTCATACTCTGCTGAACACAGGATGGTCGATGACACAACAGGTTAACGGATAAAGCGATTATTCTGAATACTGGCCAGTAAATTCAAAAAAACGGACGATAAAATCTGCATTTCTGTCTCGGGTGGGCGTTCGGGAAATTGTTCAGAGGATTTAATGGCAGGATTGTTGGTCGGTTCAATTTTGCGGTCCCGCTGTTTCACTCGATTGTCCTGCCGTACCGCCATCATTTTCCCGTCTTTAACTTCAAGCTGGGCCCTCAGAATCTTTATATCTCTTGCCATCGCGGATTGTGAGAACCGTTTAAGGGCAGGCAGGTAGGATTTCGGCATGATTATTATAGCGGTGACCATATCTTCATTTTTGGCCTGCTTCTCGATACTGATCGTTTTACGGTCCTTTTTAACAAGTGATGGACTGCGCTTTGATATCAGACGGGTCTCGCCGTAATTGTAAGCATAAAAGCCGAAAAAAGCGGCCAAGACACTGAAACATATTAACATTTTATATATTTTTGACATTTTCCTCTATCCTTTTATAACGTCAAAGTTCCTGAGATTCTAAGTATTTAGAATAAGATGTCAACACCTCGGAGAAATCATTTTTGAAATACTGAAAATACGAGATTCAGGATCGATGCACTGTCCGGAATGTGAAATAAGGAAAAGATAGGGGCAAATGAAATAAGCGGATTAAAGCTCACCACAGGCAGGATTTCCGGCCTCCAGTGCCTGATAAGGCCAATCAATGACTGGCAAGGGATCCAGCAAGATTATCATTTCGGGTATTCTAATTGTATTCCAAACAAACTCGTCATAGGAGAAGAACTTAGATACTAGTCCGAGCGAGAAGTGTAAATGGGGAATAATATTTGCTTTTGAATTATCAGTATCGCCAAGGGTGGCGATGATATCACCCTCCTTCACGTTCATACCGACTTCAATGCTGGAAAGAGGTTTCGTGTGGGCATAGAACGATATGAACCGTCCGGAGTTGCTGTCGAAGTTTTCATGTTCAATAATAATTGCCTGACCAAGAAAATCTTTAAACATTGCCTTGACTGCGCCTTCGCGCATCACCGGGATCCGTGTTTTTTCATCGATACGGCGGATCCTGCCAAAATGGTCCCTATACAGGCATAGATCGATCCCTTCATGGGGAAAATCCCGCCGGCCATGATCCCCCCACCATTTGTCCGGGGAATTAAACAGCATGCCATGGCAAAATAGCCAAAGTTCAAACCCGCTTTGATCTAAAGCATTTTCTTCAATAAGCATCCTGGTGAAACGGCTTTTACTAAGCGACACACTTTTTGCGGGATCTGGATTTATTGAATTCTTCGAATTCATCATAATCTCATATATTTTCATTTTTTTAAGAAGCTATTTTCACAACTAACCATAACACAGTGGAAAAGAAAGTCAAAATGAGGACCATGCTGCTTAGAACATTACTTTTTTCGTTTCTCCGATCTTCTTATCTTTTCTTCAATACTCGTTTAAATTGTACGGGTGAGACGATAATTTGTGAAGCAAATTCTTTCAGTTAAGTTTTATTTACTTTTCAAATAATGTCCTTATTTTATTTGGGCTCAATTCCGCCACTAGAGTTAAACCTGAAGTGTAAATTAAAATGCGGTAAGCAGATCAATCATTTTTTGAACCGATCAGGTGATAGATGGATTTTCTGTATATTTCACCCGAATTTCCTCCTAACTATGCTCATTTCATCGAGCAATTGCATTCACTGGGTGTTAGAGTCTGGGGCTTGGGGGAGGCGGATTTTTATTTCATGCCCGAAAGCTTGCGATCGGCTTTAACCTGGTATGTCCGGGCGGATTTGAATAATGTGGATGCTGTGCAACACGCCCTGGATGAACTTTTGAGACAAAAGAAGGCTTCCGGGCATGCGGGAAATTTTGATCTGGTGGAATCTCACAATGAGCAGTGGCTGACTCTGGAAGCAATCATCAATGAAAAATATGGCATTGATGGTATCAAGAAAAAGGATTTGCCCCGGTTGAAGAAAAAATCCAGAATGAAACAGCTTTTTAAAAACCTCGGGTTGTCGGTCGCCAGGGGGGAGCGGATCGTAAATATTAAACAGGCGATGGATTTGGCTGATACACTGGGATACCCACTGATATTAAAACCGGACGAAGGGGTTGGCGCCGGTGGCATTTACAGGGTTGAAAATAAAAGCCAGCTCCAATCGCATCTGTCCCAAATCCAAGGGGAATATCTTATCGAGGAATTTATTGAAGGCGATATGGTCACCTATGACGGGTTGACCGACTACGACGGCAAGGTTGTGTTTGAGAATTCATTAATCTACGGTGATGGTATTCTCGAATACGTTCTGGGGAAAGACACGTTTTTTTATGTCAGCCGTCACATTCCAGATGAACTGCGCGCAACCGGTCGGAAACTGGTGTCGCTTTTTGACATCCGCCGCAAATTTTTTCATTTTGAATTTTTCCAACTCGGCCAAAACTATATGCCGATTGAAATTAACTGCCGGCCGCCGGGTGGGTCGATACTGGATATGATGAACTATAGTGTCGATGATGATCTGTACCGCGCTTATGCCGTGATGATTGCCAGGAGCCGGGCAGCTGTTAAATCGCAAAAGAAGTATTATTGCTGCTATATCGGACGCAAAGACAAGCACTATGCCCACAGCCATGATGAGATCCTATCTGCCTTCGGGCCCTGTCTGGTAGAACATGATCTGAACCCGCCGGTTTTCCAGCAAGCTATGGGAACTGAAAGATATATTTTTCGTTCACCGCACGAAGCGGAGATATTTGAAATTGCAGACTATGTATTAAAGAACCAAAATCAGGAAAACTAAAGGAATTATCTATGAACGTTGTCTTCCTTTCTCCCCAATTCCCGCCCCATTACCACCGCTTTTGCCTGGGCCTGAAAGCGGCCGGAGCCAATGTTCTGGGTATCGGTGACGAACCATATGATAATTTAGCTCAGGAAGTTCGTACCGCCTTGTCCGAGTATTATCGAGTCGATGATATGCACAATTACGATGATCTGGTGGGGGCGTGCGGCTTTTTTACCCACCGCTACGGCAAAATCGATCGCCTCGATTCCCTCAATGAATACTGGCTGAGCACCGAAGCGCGTCTAAGGGACGATTTTAACATTTTTGGTGTTGGCGGCCGAGAAATTGATTTCATTCGCCTTAAATCCCGCATGAAGGACAAATTTCGCGAGGCCGGAGTTCCGGTTGCCCGCGGACAGATCGTTCATACCACGGATGATGCGCTCTCCTTTATTCGTGAAACAGGGTATCCGGTAATCGCCAAGCCTGATGACGGGGTGGGCGCCATCGCCACTTATCGGCTTAACGGCAACCAGGACCTCGCTGCTTTTTTCGCGACGAAGCCCGATACCGATTACATCATGGAAGAATTTATATCCGGTACCATTTACTCCTTTGACGGACTGGCAGACCGCCTCGGCAACCCCGTATTCAATACAGCCCACACTTTTAGCCAGGGCATCATGGAAACCGTCAACGAAGCGCGCCATTTATACTACTATTCGCTGTGCGATATCCCCGCCACCCTGGAAAAGATCGGCCGGGCGTGTCTCAAGACGTTTAACGTGAGGGAACGGTTTTTTCACATCGAATTTTTCCAGACGGCGATCGACCAATATGTGTCCCTGGAAGTCAATATGCGGCCGCCGGGCGGTTATACCACCGATATGTTTAACTACGCCTGTGATATTGACATTTACCAGATCTGGGCCGACTTGCTGGTTCATAATCGGACGGCTATTAATTATACGCGGAATTATCACTGCTGCTATGCCAGCCGCAAATTCAACCAGCGCTATACGCACAGCCATGAAGACATCCTGGCGCGTTATGGCACCTTTATGGTTCAGATCGAAAGCGTTCCCGGGGTTTTCAGCAGTGCCCTAGGTGATATCGGTTATATTTTCAGATCGAAAAGTCTGGATGAAATTTTGGAAATTGTTCGGTTTATTCACCAGACAGAGGACTAACCGACTCGATTTATTCCGAATAGATTCAGACAGGAAATCAGTTTATCCAGGGTAGAGAGGACAGCACGATGCATAACGAACATCACCAGTGGTGGAGCCAACACCTAAACCGCGATATGGCCCTGAAAGTCTACGGACACTGGGGTAAACCGCTTATCGTTTTTCCCTGCTCCCGGGGCCGCTATTTTGATTATGAGGGGATGGGAATGATCGAAGCCATGGCAGGTTTTATCAACGCCGGCAAAATCAAGCTGTTTTGCGTGGACAGTGTCGATGAAGAGTCCTGGTACAATTATGCTGTTTCCCCACCGGATCGAAATGCCCGGCATGAGGCCTACGATCGTTACATCGTGGATGAGGTTATTCCGTTTATCCGCAACCATTGCCAATCACCGCAAGAGCGGGTGATGGCCAACGGCTGCAGCATGGGGGCTTATCACGCGGTAAATTTTTTTTTAAAGCATCCGGATGTCTTCGAAGGAACCATTGCTCTCAGCGGTCTCTACCGTCTTGATCGACCCGAGTTTCAACTGACCGCAGACGAATTGCCGGGAGTCTATTTCAATTCCCCCTTAAGTTATTTATCTGGCCTGACTGATTCGGGGTATCTGGAACAATACCGTCGTAGCCGAATTATCGTTTGTGTGGGGCAGGGCGCCTGGGAGGATGGAGCCATTGAAGATACCCGTTACCTGGATTATCTGTTCGGGGAAAAATCCGTCCCGGCCTGGATCGACTACTGGGGACATGATGTCAATCACGACTGGCCCTGGTGGTATCGCCAGATGAATTATTTTTTAGGACAGCTTTATGGGTGATTTTGATTTTTCCATCTACCAAGATCAATAATTTGCTTGCTATTGGCTTAAAGAAGGGTTATGTCCTACGCAATCAATTAAGTCCCGCATCAAAAAATCGGGATGGTTTCTTTCTGAAGGAACAATCCATTTGTCAAAGTGGCATCCTCCAGTTTGCAACGTTGAAAATTTTATGAAAGGAGAATGTTATTATGACTAATGGAACTGTTAAATGGTTTAATGACAGCAAGGGTTTTGGATTCATTGAGCAGGAAGACGGGCCGGATGTGTTTGTTCATCATTCCGCAATCAACTCAAGCGGTTTTAAATCCCTCAATGAAGGCGACCAAGTTTCCTTTGACATAGAGCAAGGACAAAAAGGTCCTGCCGCTGCAAATGTCACTGTGATTTAACATTCGTTTCCGAGTATTAAGGGCATTCTTCGAATAGAGAGGGATGCCCTTTCGTTTCTTTTGCGTTAAAAATAAAAATTGATGAAAGGAGAAAAGAATGAATAAAGGCGAATTAATCAACGAAGTGGCCAAAGTGGTCAGCACCAAAAAAGAAGCTCAGGAAGCGGTGGATTGTGTTTTTTCATCTATTACCCAAGCTATGAAAACTGGGGACACCGTTACCCTGGTTGGTTTTGGTACCTTTAAAGTGGTGGATAGAAAGGCCAGAAAGGGACGCAATCCGCAGACCGGAGCGGAAATCTATATTAAAGCATCTAAAGCTCCCAAATTTACCCCGGGCAAGGCATTAAAAGAGGCTGTTAAATAGAGATTTATTAAAAATAATAGACAATTAACTTGACAGCAATTCCAATTGCCTGTGTGATCACTGAAAATTGACAGTGTTCCTAGTTGTAATTAAAAATCACGTAAGCCCCGGAATAATCCGGGGCTTTTTTTATTTTGACAACCCAAAAAAAGCGGTTATCTTAATTATCTAGGCAAATCCAACTTGTAAGTCTTTAAAGATCTTTGTTGGAATGAGTTTTAATTCAGCATATCATTATCATCTCGCCTGTTTTAGACCTTTTTCTGATATTATCCTCATAGAACTTGCTCTGTATAAATACAGTCAAGCAGAATCACCACATATCAACAGATACAATCTGTCATTTTGAATGACGCTTGATAAGTAACTAAAACGGCATCGCTCTAAATGAGCTCGCTGATGCAGCGGAGGGTGTTATGCTTCAAAGATACGACATCGCTATGAATGACCAAGCAAGTCGTCTTTCAATTAAGGAATTTGCTGTTCTCGAGGCAAAATCGCGTAAACGTAATAATTTCAAACCCACTAACGAGAATTATTCGCTTGTCCACGAGGTTTCATACGATCCTGCTTTAATTCGTGCCGCAATTAGAAAGGGGCAGAAGGCCTTAATTGCAGAACTTCGGACCGGTGATTTTTTCCCCATTTATCCTTTCGTAGAAATTATCGCCGAAAGAGTGACCGGCATGTTCAATGGCAACACTGAACCGGTTTCTGAAGTGTTTTTTGACGATCGTACCCTTCTTTCCACTTATGTTTAAGAATAAGGCATCGACCCCCCATACCGGACAGGAGGTAAACCCCAAACCTGCAGATTGGAGGACCCACCCTCACAATCCATTAAAGGAACAGGACGGCTAAGTATTTAAGGAACATCCTATTGTTCTCCAGTTAAGAGCAAAATTAGGGTAGGGGGCTTTGGAGGCAGGTAAATAGAAATATTCTTCTATTCTTCTAATTCGTTTCACAAAAGGTATACGTTCTAATCTCATAAAAATCAGTATCGTCACGCTGCGAACAATTCGGTTTGTTCTCCACCTTGTACACCGCCTATAAATTTTAGCCGGTAAACTCCATAAGGTGTTTCTACCTCATTTCCCATTATCATTTCTTTGATTGCCGGGGTAACCTTCGTATAGGTCTTGTAGAGTTCATCCATAATTTCAAGATCTGAGATCTCAATCCACTCGTCTTCATCATTGTATTTGGCCTCGTACAAAGGCATTGCATAATTCAACATTCCTCTGAAACCTCACTCCCAGTTTTTTGCAGAAATCAGTCTATAAATAACAAATCCGGGTACCAAATTGGTTACCCGGCTTATTTTGCATTCATCGGTAACCAAGTCATCTGGTATCAAATCTTTTTGCCTTTACGACCCTGCCTGCCAGCTGCTTGGTCTTTATCGTGGATATATTGGTATTAGATAAAAACTAATCTGTAGAACATTTGTTTACTGTTATTGCGGACTGATACAGGATTATCCCGTAAAATAGTATAAAAAAATAGACAGGCAATTATCCTTTTCTATACTTGGACATCATTAAAATTTAACAGGATTGAATGGGTTTCAGTTTTGAAGATCTAATCTGGCGACCAATCTATCTAATTTTATTTAATGAAAGCCAAAAAAGCCCCACTGTTAATGCCCCAACAGCTGAAATCAATACTATTGATACTATTTCATACATTTTTAAAAACCTTGAATTTTGGAATGTAGACCGGAAGGTAACTATAATAATAGAAATGTAGCAAAATATATACCAGAGCTATACTTTGTATCAACGGGAACATCAGAAAAAATTAATTATCTGTGGGGAATAGGGGGCCGGGGCTTGAATTGTGAATTAGAGGGACAGATTTTTAGATTCAGAAATTTTTCTTGACTTTCTTGGCTTTCGTACTTAGAAAATATTAATGAATTCGGGTAGGTGACCTACATTGCATGCTCGAGCTGCTTTTCATTCAAGAACAGTTCTTTATTGAGTAAAATTCATCTTTCTTCTGTCGCTACTACTGGTTGGATAGGGGCGACTGAATCAATCCCTGTACCTGAAATGTTTCGGTTCAATTATTAAGATCGCCCCCTGATATTATTTCTTAAAAGTAAATTAGTTTATATCCATTTTTTTAGCTTGTATAACCACAACTAAGGAGTGTTTTCGGATGACGTTTCCGATTATCTTGGCCCATGGGGTATGTCGTTTTGACAAGGTATGGTGCGACTCGTTGAATATCGACAACAATGATGATTCAAAGCTGGATAATTTGCATTACTTTAAAGGCGCCCGGACCATGTTGAAGGAAAAAGGATTTGTTGTTTACCATTCGAGTGTCAGCTGGGCGGCAGATGTTAATACACGTGCTGAAGATCTCTTAGAAAATATTCTAGGTGTTTTGAAAAAAGAAGATTGTGAAAAGGTCAATATCATAGCGCACAGCATGGGAGGCCTGGACGCACGGCATATGATATTCAATGACCGCCATTCAGGTAAAATTCATAAACAAATAGCCTCATTAACAACCATTTCAACACCACATGAAGGCTCACCTTTTGCAGATTGGGGTACAGACTACCTACCACACGTCATTCCGGTAGCTCAAAAACTGGGCTTAGACTTAAACGCATTGATGGATCTCAGGACAGATCGATGCAGAGAATTCAACTCCAGCGCGGAAGTTGTAGACTTCGAGCAAAATTGTGAGAAGAACATTTTATTTCAAACATATGCAGGTCAGCAAGATTTCTGGTCAGTATTTGACGCCTTAAAACTACCATTTTACATCATCGAAAAGGAAGAAGGTGATAACGACGGTTTGGTTTCTGTTGAGTCTGCCAATTGGCGCGATAGATATTTTAAGGGAGTCTTAGAAAACACCGATCACCTGAACGAATTGGGCTGGTGGGACCCAGCGCAAATGTATTGCGGTGAAAGCGAGCGTGACTTGCTGGAACGTATTCACAGATTTTATTTAGATGTATCCAAGGATTTACCATGATGCGACCATAATGTTTAGGCAAGAATGCTGCTGAAATTGGAAATAGGGTAGCCGGAAATTATCACTCATTCGAAATCCAAAAAACATAAACCGTGAAAACAATATCTGCCGGAGTAGCAAAAAAGATAGAAGAAAAATACGCAAACTTCGTCAAAGTAGGCTACCCTCCTTTCGAATTTGAGCTCCATTTCGGTCAGTATTGCTCCGTAATCGGCCAGGCGGAGCTATATGCCAGAGTCATTACAAGTTTTTGTTACGCTGAATAGCTTTTCACGCCGAACCTTTCATTTCTCAATTTTCAGCTACAAAAATGAATCTCAGCCTTTAGTCTAATTTCCACCAGGGCAAAAAAATTATTTGCATCCTTCGTTTTACGATTTAATTTACTTATATTAACGCGAAAAAAGGAGAACACTTATGAGTGATCATATGAACGCACGCGTGTTTTTATTGCTAATGGCAGCGAGGATGGTGGGTGATTATTATACTCCTGGGGTGGTGAAGAAAGCGATGAAGGCGGATTCGACTGCAGTGGTTTCGCTTCCGTAGCGCTGATGCAGACCGCCAGAGCCTGGCCGAAATTATATGCAGGTGGGCGTTCCACTGCCCAGGGCTTATATTCGTATTTTAACAAAAGGGGATGCCCGGATATAACCAAACAAAGCGATCTCAAGCCCGGTTGCCTTGTTTTTTACCGCCGCCCGGGAAAGCGAATCCATCATATCGCCATCCATGCCTCGAATGTACCGCCACTTATGCAAAAACAGGGAAAGCTCCCGGTCGGGCCCGTGGCCTTTGAATCAGGTGGCGGCGGCAGCAAAACAACATCTCCCCGGGCAGCTCTGCGACGATCCTCGGGTGTAAGGCTTACATCCAGCGATTACCATGGTAAGGGTGTTCAGTGGGTGGCAAAAGATCCTTTTATCCTTCTATCCTAGCACCATTTACAGGACACTCAATCCACATTTTGGTATTCATCGAATACCTTGTAACATCAGGAATTCGCTTCTTATTAATGTCAGATAATCTCACGAAATTTGTGCGTTATTCGATCTCCATACGATTGTTGCCTAAAATCATTTCGCTTCACATCAAGAAAGGAGTATGCCATGTCCCTACAAACTTTTCATGAGTTGCATGTTGTCTCTGATCTTCACTTTGGTGGCAAACCCGGATTTCAGATATTTCGTCAAGGAGATACGTTAGCCAACTTTATCAAAGCGTGCGCCCAACCATCTTATCGGAAAATCGGTATCGTATTCAACGGCGACATTGTTGATTTTTTGGCCGAAGCGCCTGCCGCTTATCTCGATCCCAAAGGCGCAATTGCCAAGCTTGAACGCATATTTTATGAGGATCCGGCGTTTTCCGGCGTATGGTCGGCTCTGCAGGAATTTGTGGCCCAACCCAACCGTCAACTGATTCTCGTCCTGGGAAACCACGACGTTGAACTTGCCCTGCCGCACGTAACCGAATGGATTCTCGAAAAACTCTCCCAAGGGGATTCGGCCGCGCGAGGCAGGGTGACCACCTGCTTTGATGGCGCCGGTTTTCCCTGTTCGGTCGGCGACAAGCGCGTTTTTTGCATCCATGGCAATGATGTCGACATCTGGAACATGGTAAATCACAAGCAGCTCCTCGATATTTCATTCGCGATAAACACGAATGAGGCACCTCCAGATTGGGACCCTAATGCCGGGACCCGAATGGTCATCGACGTCATGAATGCGGTAAAGCGCAAATATCCTATTGTGGATTTATTAAAGCCGGAGGCTGAGGCAGTTGTGCCAATCCTTTTGACCCTGGATCCGGGTCAGTTTAGAAAAATATCCAAAGTTTTGTCCGTCGCGGCTTATTTGACGAGAGACATGGTGCGAAATGCCTTTGAGGCTATGCCCCCTGAGGAAGAGATCACAGAGGGCCCCGCATTCGAAAACAAGGTGATGAATGATTTTTTAAATAAATATTTTGAATATGATGCAGCCGAATCCAAGGATGCACAAGAACAAGAGCTGGAAGGAATAGGTGCATTTATTCCGGCCTTCTTTAGTAACAAAGAGAAAAAGGTAGAAAAATTAAGAAAGGCCCTTAAGAAAGAGTTAGAGGGCGACCAATCATTTGTTACCACCGATAAAGATAAAATGTTTAAGAAAATGAAAAAGGAAATAGGGTCCAAAGTTAACTTTCTGATAACCGGGCATTCGCATAAAGAAAGGGCAATCGAGCGAGAAGCGCCCGGCTGTTATTATTTTAATAGCGGTACCTGGATACGGCTGATCCGGCTGACAGAAGATGTTCTCGGGAATTCCGAAGAGTTCGCCCGGGTATATGCGGCTTTTGAAAGTGGATCCATGGAGCAATTGGATGCGATAAATGATCTGGGGCCCTCACATGATCAACCGCTTGTGATGCTAAGGCCTACAGTCGTATCGATTGTTGAAACAAACGGAGAGACCTACGGCGAATTGCGTCATGCCAACCCGGACGGATCGCTTCAGCCTGTTGAAAAAACCCGCCTTCCAGCGAATTAAATCATGGACAGCAAACGCACCAATAGATCATTTGGGTCAGTTTGCATTTTTCAAAACTAATGCCAGCCATAATTGATTCTGTCGCTCTTTTGATCTGTTTAAGCTTCATCAATAAAGTTTTTATTCTCCACATTTTAAAATATCTTAATTATAGAAAGGAGAAATATAATGGCCACCCTATTTTTATCAGATGAAGGCTTAAAAGCCTTCGACGAAATGACAATTCATGAATCCAATGCCGAAGAAGCCTTGGAATCCCTTGTTCAACCGACGAGTAATGGACAGGCCATCGGCTTTACTGAAATTGGTTTCGCCAGACCCATTACCATTCATATTGAAAGGGTCTATACGGGTAAACATCCGAAACTTGGCTGGAATAATAAAAAAAAAGATATGCTAATCACGACTGCCTATAAAAGCGAAAATATTGTCGGAGCAAGTCCGCGGTCGTTTAATTGGATTGAGAAAGACATTAATAAAACCAATAGAAGTTATACAACCGTCTCAGCTACCCAGGAAGGAACGAACCTGGTATATGCGAAACCGGCAATAGATAAGGATGCGCTCATTTTAACGATTGACCTTTCGTTTGATGATTTCGATGATAACTTGCTGGATATTTTTTCTAGAATATTGGGTTCAGCCGGCGCTATACCCGCTTTTTCAGCTTATTCCCCCTATCTTTTAGTGGCAGGCAAGTTAGCGAACCTGGGAAAAGAAATTGGCAACCGCATTTTAGATAGTAAGCCCGAAATTTCGCTGGATGCAAAACTATTTTTTCGTCGTGCCGGAAAAATTCCGGTCAAAGAAGGCAAAATTGCGATTGTATCTGAAGAGTTCGCAAGTGTTGCAAAACACACATTTACGATAAGCGAGGACGACAAATTAATAGATAAGAATTCAGGAGAGCAGTATAAGGGAAATCAGCCTTATGTCATTCTATCTCTTGATGGTGCGCCGCTTTCAAATGAGCTGCAAAACTTTGCGCCTACCCTGGCGAGTGCGGCCCAGCTCAAGAGATTTTTAGCCGTAAACGACGGGGAAGACACGGATGCGGATATTATAATAGACGCACTCAAACTGTATAATGATTACAAATTTAGAATTGAGGCCGAGGAACTCAAAATGTTGCTAGGCAAGCAGGATTTGAGCGAAATAGAAAAACGGCGTATTAACGATGAATTAAGTGCAATAACTCAAAACATAATGAATGATATCCTGCGGCCTACTTAGTTTCAACAGTTAAAGACGCGTAAGTTGACTGAGCAAAAGCCACCATCGCCTCGCGTCTATCGCACTTTGTGATAAAGATGAGCCACCGTCAGAACTCACACCAATTTTTATGGCCGGATAGAAAAAATGCACCGGCTTCGAAAGATAAAATATCGTAAACATTATGATGTGAACACTCTTATAATAAGGAGGAACATCATGAACGAAACTAAGTTACAGGATGCACCGCGACAGGAAATTCCATCAGCGCTGCAAATATTTATCAGTCACAAAGGCAAAGATGATATGGCCGCAGAAAAAATTGCGAAAATACTCAAAAAATATGGCTCTACAAATGTTGAAATTTTTGTTTCCGAGAGAATTAGTCCCGGTATACCCTGGGCTTCTGAAATATATGAAAATCTTGAAAGAGCGGACTGGCTCCTTCTTCTTTACACGGATCCATCCGAAGAGTGGGATTGGTGCTTGTTTGAGGCCGGTTTTTTTGCTGGATCCATAAAAGGCTCCGAAAAGCGTTTAATATGTCTTCATACACTCGAGGATCCGCCTCCAGTGCCACTTCAGGGTTGGCAAACGGTTCCGGTAACCGACGGAATAAGGATGGAAGAATTTCTTCGGCTTCTTTTCGGCAAAATAAACCCTGCTTTGGTCAAGTCAAAAGAAGACTTACAGGAGGTTGCCGACGAGATGGCCAAAGCCTTTCAACTAAAGGTAAGACGCAGGATCAAGACCAAATGGTACACACAGTATTTAACTTTAGCTATGAATTCTGCTCAGGTTGAGGATTTAATAAAAATCGGCCGGGTGCCCAGCGACGTTTTATGTGGTGTAAAAGAAAAGGAATCGCTAAATATTTTTGGATATGGAACAGGTGAATGTACAATGGAGAAATTAGAGGAAGGGATTGAGGAACATTTCAAAGAATCGTGGCTTAAGGCACTTGGTGAAAACCTGCGAGCGGCGAGCATGAATAGGTCCCCAATACCACGAATTCCAATTCTTTATTCCCCCAGCACCCGGAGGGACTACCATGTCATTTTGCATTGTTTCCATCGTTTCAGTGATGGTTCAATGGAATTTTATCTTCTTTTTATTGAGAAAGTTCCTGAAAATGAAATGGGACCTGATCGTGAGCTACAGCGATTGGGAAATATGTTGAAACTGGGAAGGGCTTTCCGGTGGAAGATTTTAACGAAATTCCAACGAGAGATTTCAGTCCTGATGCAAAGAAATGATAAAGGAAAAGAAATTGAACATTGTTTAGAGAATCTCAGGTTCTCCTTGGATTGGGTGGTGGGTGAATCGCAGCGCCTTGATATTTTGACGGGAGATGATGTTGTTACAATGTTTGAAAAAGAAGAGGATAAACGAGAAATTGCAAATGCCATGAAAAACATCTGGCCCAAACATTTTCAAGACCTTTACGCAGGTATTGAGAATGCAGATCTCGCTGCTGTGCACGATGCTCTTAAGGGAATGCTTGAGTCGAACAAGGATTATATGATTCGAGCGGCCTGCAGATATGCTGAATTGATGGGAAGGTTACTGTAAAGACATTGACCGGCCGACGCTGAGTTCTTTTAATTCCACATACAGCACAGGAAAGCAAGATGAAATTCATCAGCTATTTAAAGGTTGCGTTATACACGACGTACAACATCATCGCTAATGCGGTAACAATGGGGCGCTATGTATGGCTTGAAGGAAGGGTTCGTAAAGGTGTCTTCAAAAACTGGGCCCTGCGATTTCAATATAGACCCAAAAAGTTCGTCATACCCACAACTGAGGAGGAAATTGTCGATCTTGTGAAAAATTCGAAAAGCCTAAGGGTATTCGGGTCCGCGCATTCGTTCAACAGTGGTGTGACGGTAGATGACACACTGGTGTCTCTTGATCGATATCGTGGCGTGATTTGGAAGGACACAGAAAAGAAACAGTTGGCTGTAAAGGGTGGCACGCGGGTCAGGGACGTCGTAAAAGTGCTGCTCGACGAGGGGCTCGCCTTTGCCGCCCAGCCGTCTCATGACGCGCAGAGCATTGCGGGAATTCTATCCACAGATGTTCATGGAACCGGTAAGGATTGGGGCTTTGTCAGCGAGTCAATTGTGAAACTCAAGCTTGTTGATGGAAAAGGGCAGATTATCGAATGTCAACCATCAGATGAGATCTTTAGAGCGGCAATTGGTGGTATTGGAGCAGTAGGCATCATATTGGAAGTCGTGGTCCAGGGCGTGGACCGCTTCAATGTCGAGCAGATAACTGAGATAACAAATCTTTCTTTTGTCGAGAAAAAACTGAATCAACTTTTGCAGGAAAACGAACATTTCAGTTTCTATTTTTTCCCCTTTACGGATAAATGCCAGATCAACACCTGGAATCGCACGAACAAAAGTAAATCCTTTTTAGGGCCTTTGCTGGAATTTGTGAGCATATCCAAAGATGCCCTTCTCGCAGCGTGGTTTGGAAATCTTTTTGCATACGCGCGGCTTTTACCTGCGCTGTCTTCTTTGACGCACAGTATCAAGCGGGGGACTAATCTTGTGCTGGAAAGCAACGAGGCATTCAATCGCACGATCTACCACCTGCACCAGGAGCTGGAGTTCACAGTACCCTTCGAAGATACCTTCGAGATCTGTCGTCGCTTTAAAGATCTTTATGAACAGATGTACGCCAAGGGATTGCCTTACACGCTTTTTGAGGTCCGTTTCACGCCGGCCGGCCATGACCGGACCCTCATTGGAGCCGGTCGCGAAAATCGCTCCACATGGATCGATCTCGTGTGCAATGATTCGGCTGGCTTCGAGAAATATTATACAGCTGCCGAGGAGCTGATCAGGCAGATCGGGGCTCGACCTCATCTTGGGAAATTTTGCGAGAGTCTGAATCGGAACGATTTGGAACGATTGCACAGGGAACACTTTACGAGATTTCGGCATCTGCAAAAAGAACACGATCCCGATGGCAAATTTGCCAATGATTTCACCAGACGGCTTTTCGAATACAGGGTCTAATACAGCGGTGAAAATGCTATCGGGCGGGTTCGCCTCATCTGCGATCCATAGACTTTTCAGTTTTCCATCAAGGGAGATAACCTGAAAGGAGGATTAAATGGCTTGGAAAGACGATGCGTCACCAAAGAAGCTGGAGGAAGCTTTCAAAAACGGCAGGGTGGAAGAGAGCGAGCGTCTGGTTTCAGCTCTGCTGAAGAGCCTCGAGGATCAACCGCGGCGAGTCGACGAAAAAATGGCAAAGGATGTCCTGGCGATTCTGCGCAAGTTCGCACGCTTTGATCCACTCTTTAGAGTGGCCGGAAAGTTTCGGGCCTGCGGGCAGAACGATCCTAAAGTACGCTGCCAGTGGGCCCAGGCGCGTATCGAGATCGGTGAAATCACCGGTGCGATCGAAGACCTAACCGAATTAAAAGAGGAGCTTGAAGAGGAAAAAGCTAAAACTGATCAAAACCCTGTAGAGATCGAAGAGATCGAGGACAACCTTGGAGAAACATTGGGTTTAATTGGCAGGGCCTATAAACAGCTTTATGTGAACGCCGGGCCGCGGGCGATTGAGCCGCGCCGGGAAGATCTTGAGCGTTCACTGCATCACTACGGCAGGGCTTATCGCGAACGATTGGGCGACTACCTCTGGAATGGTATTAACTATGTGGCGCTTTTGACACACGCTGAGCGTGTGAAAAAAGACGACCCTAAAGTTTACTCCAAAGAAGCGGAAAAACACGCCGATGACATCCTTCGCACGATTTCAGATAAGGAGAGGAATGGGCCGCTGTGGCCATGGGATACGGCCAACCGGATCGAGGCGTTCCTGGCGCTCGGCAAAAACCCGGAAGCGGTCGATGCATGCAAGGATTACCTGAATACCAATGGTCTTGACGCGTTCCAGGTGCAGTCGACACGGCGCCAGTTCGCGGAACTCTGGCAATTAAATGCGACCGAGTACCCGGGGAGCTACATCCTGCCAATGATGACGGCGCGCTTCGCCGAGCTGGGAGGTGGAAGGACCGAAGTGGATCTGACAGCAGTTAAAACTAAAGACCTGGAAAAGGTGTGGGGCGACACCGGCTACAAGTCACTCGAGTGGTTGTTACAAGCCGTTGCCCGCACCCGGTCCGTGGCCCGACTCGGTCCCAATAAGTTCGAGGGTTGGGGAAGCGGCTTCCTGGTTGACGGATCCTGGATCGAAGACAGTTGGAGCGACCGGAAGCTCCTCTTGACCAACGCCCATGTTTGCACCAACGATCCTGAGGTGCAGGCGCAGTACCCGTATCCGAAGGGTGCTGAGGAAAACACGGCAACATTTCTGGGATCTTTAGGTGAGGAAGCCGAGCCGATTCAGATCAAGGTGAACAAAGTCCTTTGGACCTCACCGCCTACAGAGCTCGACGCGTCGTTGCTCGAAATCGTCGATGTACCAAAGGGAGCCGAGAAGGCCCCACTTTTGCCAGAGATCCCGAGTTTTGACAGGTGGCCGGAGAAGCGGGTCAACATCCTGGGGCACCCCCAGGGATTGAATCTTCGCGTGTCGCTGCAAGACAACAACTTGGTCTCGGTCGGCGAACGGTATCTGCACTACCAGACGCCCACCGATCCGGGCTCCAGCGGTAGCCCGATATTCAATCAGAATTGGGAATTGGTGGGGATCCACCACAGCGCTTCGAAGGATAAGAAAGCAAACGAAGGGATTCGCCTCGATCGGATCCTCGAAGAAATCCGGAAGAAATTGCTCGCTTAGGCATTACAATCTATTTGATTCGCCTTGGTTGCGCGATCAGCCGCTGGAAAATGGATTGGCGTTGTGTGGAGCTGGGAGTCGAGTTTTAAAGCCCGAAAAGCTGTGATATCTCTAATTTTGCCTTAAATCGAATAATAAAGGGCTGTAAATGTAGTAACCATAACAAAAAATGGAGCTCGCTTCATAGGAGGAAACATGAACGACAAACTCAAAGTCGCTCGCCGTCTCTGTTTTGTTGATATGCCTTTTGGCAAAAAGCCGGACCCTAAAACGGGAACCGAAATTAACTTCGATCAGATTTACAATCAAGCCATCAAGCCGTCTGCAGAGGAATCCGGCCTGGAATGCATCCGGGGAGATGAAGAAAGAACCGGCGGCATCATCCACAGAGCCATGTTTGCCCGGCTGTTGCTTTGTGAGTTTGTTGTTGCGGACCTTACAACCGCAAACCCTAACGTGTTCTATGAGCTTGGGGTGCGACACGCCGCAAAGCCGTATACAACCATTCCTATCTTTGCCACGATTGGCGATCTTCCGTTCGATGTTAACCTTGTCAGGGCAATACCCTATGATCTGGAAAACGGACAGCTAACCGACGATGCTACGGATAATCTTAAACGTGAACTCAAAAATAGGATTAAACGAGCATTGGAGGGCCCGGTAGCAAAAGACAGCCCACTTTTCGAGTTATTTCCAGAATTCCCAGGCATTCAGGTAAGTCACGAACTGACCGATGTGTTTAGAGATCGTGTAAATTATTCAATGGAGTTCCGCGAAAAACTGAGGGCGGCGCGCAGTCAGGGATCGATGAAACAGGCCCTTTCAGAATTAGAAGCCATCGAAAAAGAATTGGGCGACCTAAAAGTTGTCGAAAGCGGCGTACTGGTCGATCTATTACTTTCCTATCGGGACGTCAGTGCCTGGGATGAGATGGTTGCACTGTACGATCAACTGCCGACTGATGTCAGGGATGCGGTGCTTGTTCGCCAGCAGTACGCTCTGGCTATGAACCGCAGGGCTAAAAGCGGAGATCGCGACAAAGCAATAAGCGTGCTCGAAGCGTTGTTGCAGAAGAGGGGATCGAGTGCTGAGACTTATGGCATTTTGGGACGCGTTTACAAGGATCGCTACAAGGAAGCTAAAAAGGCCAAAAAAGCGATTGCAGACGGATACCTGGATGCGGCCATTGATGCCTATATAAAAGGGTTTAAATGCGAGCCTGTGGATTATTACCCAGGTGTAAATGCGATCACACTGCTCCTGCAGAAAGGTGATGAGAACGCCATCAAGGAAGCAGAGAAGCTTACCCCACTCGTATCATTCGCGGTTGCCAGAAAGGGCGGCGCTTCTTCAAGTGACTATTGGGATCTGGCAACAGTGCTGGAATTGGCAGTGATCGGAAGAGATGAAAAAATTGCCATGAGTGTAATGCCGAAAGTATTGGCACGGGCAGAGGCTTCATGGATGTTAAAGACAACCGCTGATAATTTAGACTTAATCAAGGATTTAAGAAAGGAAAAGGAAGATATCGGCACGCTGGATGAAATTATTGTCGAGTTAAGGAACAGAGAAAATGAATTGGCAGGTGATGATAATTAAATTAGCATCAAAGAAAGGCCGAGTGAAACATGGGCGCTGAAAAGGGCGATCTCAAGCCGGGCAGCTTCCCGGAAGATCTTAAATGGTCGGAGAGTGAGGCAATCGCATCCCTCGAAATGTTATATCAGTTTGTCAACGATGAATGCGATCGGACCACCAAATGGTATTTCGTCAAGAAACGGACAATGAAATTCCTTGGATATGTCTTTCGCGTTGGTGCAATCATGGCATTGGCGACCTCGGGAGTCATCCCGATTTTAGCCGAGATTTACGAAAAAGGAGATGTGCCTGGCATTTCGCCGGCCTGGGCGACATTCGCTCTCGCCATCGCCGGCGTTTTTATCTTTCTTGACCGTTTTGGCGGCTATACTAGCGGCTGGATACGTTACATTCGTACTGCCCAGGCGCTGAGTCGGTTGCAATCCAATTTTCGAATCGACTGGGAAAGTCAAAGGCTGATTCTGCAGGGGGGTCAATCAGATTCGGCTACCGTAGATCAGACGATTCAGAAGTGTCGAGATTTTCTCGCCCAGGTCAATTCGATAGTGGGTGCCGAGACGGATGAATGGGCAAAAGATTTTCAAAAGGTGCTTGCCGAGCTTGAAAAGAAAACCAGAGAAAGTAAGAACAATTCTATTTGAGCTGAACCGATTTCTTCTCCGCCTTTAAGCCTGTCATCCATTCTATAAATGCCTGTCTTCGGGTCCACACATTTTTTGGGGGGACTATTTTTTTATTGGAGGATGCAAATGGGACATGCCTACGACTTTGACCGCTTTCTGATTCAACATCCACGTCAAGAGGGAGATCGGCGACGCCTCAGTCCTGAACGTGTGGCGCAAAATCTGTTAGATCTGCGGGCGACGCTTGAAGACCCTCAGAACCAGAATTACGTTCCTTCAAAGTCAGATAATCAACTTTTACTGGCAACCTGGAACATTCAGCATTTCGGCAGTACCAAACGCTATGATGAATCCCTCTGGTACATCGCAGAAATTCTTTCGCGTTTTGATCTGATCGCCATCCAGGAGGTCAAGCAATCGTTGCGGGACTTAGAGCTCGTAGCCCAATTACTGGGGCCGTGGTGGAAATATATTGTCTCTGACGTCACAGCGGGCGATCCAGGCAATGAAGAACGACTTGCCTATTTGTTTGACAATCGCAGAGTCCGGTTCTCAGGCCTGGCGGGCGAGATCGTCCTACCTTCGATTGAAGACGCCGACGGCGACTTGTATCCGGCCAGGCAACTGGTGCGCACCCCGTACATGGCGGGGTTCACGGCTGGCTGGTTTTCATTCATACTTTCGACTGTCCACCTTATCTGGGGGGAAGAAGAGCAAGATTTTGTGCCTAGAGTTGAAGAAGTCGAGCAGATCACTAATTTTCTGGTCAATCGGCAATCTGAACACGGCGCATGGTCCCGGAATATGATCTTGCTTGGTGATTTCAATATGTTTGATCCGGACGGAGTAGCTGCCCGGGCGCTGGCGAGCTCCGGTTTCTCAATTCCACATGGGCGTGAGGACCTGAGAGCCACAAACGTGGGGCAGGAAGCACGTTTTTATGACCAAATCGCGTTTCTGCTAGAAGACGATGAACGTTCCGATCCGACATCGCTCGGTGTTGTAGATTTCTTCGATGCAGTCTATTCGAACGAAAAGTTCGAGGACTACCGGAATACCCTCAGAACTGCCTCCGGTGTCGTTCCGTCTAATCCATGGCGGTACTATCGCCAGTATTGGAGACGCAGGGAGATGTCTGACCACCTGTTGCTGTGGGTCCAGCTGCCAATCGATTTTTCCGATACTCACCTGGCCGGTGTGGCAACCCCATAATCCAGGTTATGTCATAAGTTTAGACTCGATCCCATTTTTATAAATCAATCTACTAACCCAAAAATAGGAGGAAATTAAAATGGAGGACAAAAAATATGGAATGGGCTGGCAGAGGGATCTCCCTGATTTTAGGGATTACACACCTCAGCATGAGAAAATAAGAAAACTTTTTCGTAATTCTAAGGCTTTAAAACCCCCGAAGGCAGGGATCAAGAAGAGCGTGGACCTGGCCAAATGGTGTTCACCGATTGAAAACCAGGGCACCATTGGTTCGTGTACCGCCCACTCAGGAGTGGGTCTTGTCGAATATTATGAGAGACGTGCATTCGGAGATCATCTGGATGCCTCGCGACTTTTTCTCTATAAGGTAACACGAAATCTGCTGCACTGGACCGGTGATACGGGCGCATGGCTCAGAACGACAATGAAGGCGATGGTCTTATTTGGCCTTCCACCAGAAGAATACTGGATTTATGACATTTCCAAATTTGATGAAGAACCGAATGCATTCTGCTATGCATTTGCGCAAAGATATCTAAGTATTAACTACTATAGAATAGATCGGCCGGGCGCTTCTCCGACCCAGCTGCTAAAGCGCGTGAAGAACTTCCTGGCCGCTGGCTATCCTTGCATGTTTGGGTTCACGGTTTACAATTTCGGGAATGAGAAAGGCGAATTTGAGTTTCCAAGTCAAAATGACCCGGTCCGGGGTGGCCATGCGGTTGTTGCAGTCGGATATGACGACAATCGGAAGATTGGCAAAGATAAGGGTGCACTGAAGATTCGAAATTCTTGGGGCGTGGACTGGGGAGAGGGTGGTTATGGGTGGCTTCCCTACACGTATATTGAGGCAAGCCTCGCCGAGGATTTCTGGAGTTTATTCAAAGCCGAGTACGTAGACACCAAAAAATTCGAATGAAGTTGTTAAAAATAACTTCTCCTCCTTTCCCACCTACTACTTCCCTATGTAGGTAAGTAACTTTTTAATTGAGGCTGTGTCTTCTCTACCATCCCAATCAATGAAATTTATGGACTGAATGTCTCCAAAAATTTTGGGAAGGCGCACATCTTCTAATAGAACGGGAATCAATTTCTTTTGGCTCAATCCTTGAGTGGCATCCGCTAACACCCAACGACTTTTTACAGATCGATTTGACCATAAAATTTTCAATTTGTGCTTACATCATTTAAAATTAGTAGGATTCCAAGGAACACACCTTCGAATATCTGGGCATTCACACCTTCTTGTCCTAAACTAAAACCCCAACTCTCATTCTGAGAAATGGGGTTTTCATCTTTACGCCACAGCCACCTCTGGTTTTATAGCAGTTTATATTGTCAGTTTATTATTAAACTAATCAACCATTTTACGATTTAACCTCTCCCATGGCGACCTCTGGATTCTAAGTCAGCGCCCTCTATATTTAAAACTTTACTATCAGAAAATTTCAAAAAAAGGCAAGGGGTTTTGAAAGAACTGGCTTGAAACGGAAGGTGTCAGACATCAAATATTGGGTGAATCTTCTCCGTCCTGCGACCCGGAAGGTCAACGGACATTCTCTACTCGCAGATATCTTTTTTATCCACGTTGTAGGGCGTCGTCATATCGAACCAGGTGTCGGGCGGCTTCGCAAAAAGTTCCTCGTTGCTTTTTTGCAGCTGTTGGCGAACATCCCCATCCATTTCGGCGCGATAGAGGGTTTTTACGGTTTTTAATTCTTCGATAGACAGATTTTCCGCATCGACCAGGTCGGCGCACCTAAGGTCCGCACCTTTCAACTTTGCGTTATTGAAATCGGCCCTCTTGAAATCTACGAATCCCAGTTGAGCGTCTCTCAGATCCGCATCACCCAGGTTAACCTCAGCAAGGATGGCTTCACGGAAGTCGGCACGGCGAAAATTCCCTTGCCTCAGATCGGCGAGTTCCAGGTTGGCACCGCGCAGGTCGGCATATCGAAAATCCGACTCTCGCAGCCTGGCGCCGCGCAATTTCGAATTGCGCAAATTGGCTTTGACCACAAACGCCTGATACATGTCGGCATATCTGAGATCCGCCTTTTTCAATAGGGCGCCTCTAATAGCGTTCTTGCTGTCTGATTTAGATTCTATCAACCAGAAGCTATCCGGCAATTTAGAAACATTCTGTTCCCTGAAGTCGAAAAACACATCGTAGCCGACCTGATGAAACAGCCATGGTACCAGTGCATAAACATCTCCATTCCGCAAAAAGTCGCGTTCGGGGGTTCCCTTGAAAACACCCAAAGACAAGATCCAGACCACCAGTGCGACCAGCACGACACGAACGATCCCGGAACTCTTTATCTGCTGTCTTAATAGCACTGTCCCCTGTCCCTTGGGTCTGGAAGATCGGTGAAAAAGGACGGCCATGAAGATGGCAAGTGTGATAAAAACGATGTGAAAGCCGCTGACCGTCCAGTCGCGCCGCAACAAATAGTGCACCCATAATCCGATGAACGCCAGCGGTACTGTGATCCAGGCAAGCACCTGCATACTGGCTACTTCCAACCAGGCCATCAGGGATTTGTCACCCGTAAATGCTTTCGGCTGGGAGGACAATATCAGCACGAGACGCTGCAAGTGGAAAAGAAACCAGGCATAAATGCTGATCATCCCCAGCGGTGCTACCAGGTAGACGAGACCGGTGGACATTTTGGTACCGATGATCGGCAGAGAAGTCGAATTGGTGGCCAACGACACGTCATCCGTCGTTGCGATAACCAGCCAAGAGTAAATACACGCATAGACACAAACGAGAAAAGAGATGATGAACATCTTGTTCGTCTTTTGTTTCTTAACACTCTGCTCCAGGAAACCCATGGCCAGGTCGAACTTCGAGTCGTAGCGGACGGCCCATTCGGCATTCGGCTGCTGCTGCCGATGCCAGTCCAGGGCCACTTGCAGGTCGGTTTCCTTGTACAGGCCAGCTTTGCCGTCGGCGTTCAGTTCGGCACTCTGTGCCAATCTCTGGTATGTCCGGGCGGACTCGGCTTCCTGGTCCACCCAATCGGCCAGGGTTTTCCACTGCCGAATCAGGCTTTCGTGGGATATATCCACCAGCGGGTCGTCGGTGGAGGTTCGGGATGAAAGGACCAAAAAATTGCGGTTCTCGGCATTGAAGCGTTTGATCATAGACATGATTGTTTCCGGCAACACCTTTTTGCCGCAGATGGCCATGATTTGGCTCAGTTTTGCGGGCCGCCGGATGCGCCGGTTGGAGGCATCGGTCTCGGTGAGGGCCTGAAACATGCGCCTTGCGATCAGGCGGGATTCCTCATTCAAATCTTTCAGGGCTTCGTCTGCATGCAGACGAAGGGCATTTTTAAGGGTTCCCGATCGTTCGTAATGGTCGAGATCGATCGCCCCCCTGCCGTTGTCTTCTGTCCATACATTCCACGTCCGCATGAGCACGTGCTGCAGCACCGGGAGATCGTCCCGGGTGTCGAGGCTTTCGTTCAGCAGTCGGTCCATAAGTCGGGGGGTAATATCAGCCCCAGCAAGCCGTATGGGGCCGAGGAAGGCTTCCCGGCGCTGTTGACGGGTAAGACGCGGAACTAAATATTGGCTATTGTTCATGGCTTCCGGCAGCCCCTGGTAGGCGTCACATTCGCCCAGAAAATCCGAGCGCATGGTTAGTACGACGTAAATGGGAAACACCGTCTGTTCTGCCAGATGCAACAAGATGGAAACGAAATCGGCCGCCTCCTCGCGCACTCGGGTCGTTCTTGCCTGCTGAAAGCGAAACAGCTCTTCAAACTGATCCACCACGATCAACAGGTTGCTGTCCTCACCATTCAGGGTTGTCCGAGCCAACTCGACAAGCGCTTGAGCCCCGCGGCGTTGAACCGTTTCCAGTAAAGTTTCGACGGCATTGGGGGTGTCGGGAGATCCGGTCAAAGAAGCCAGGGACGCGACCAGATTGTAAAGCGGCGCATCACCCGGCTTGAATGTTGCGATCTCCCACAAATCTCGGTCCTGGACCAGAAAACCCGCTTCCAGGTTGGGAATGAGTCCCGCACGAACCAGTGAGGACTTACCGCATCCGGAACTGCCCACCACAGCCACAAATCGATTGGCGTGCAATTGCTTCAAAAGGGCGTGTGTTTGTTCCTTGCGCCCAAAATAGTAAAGGCTGTCTCGGCTTTCAAAGGGACGCAGACCGACAAATGGGTTTTGCACGGCAATATCGCGATTCATTGCCCCACTCCAGTGGTAAGGAGTCGTGCGGTAATCTGGGGATCGATGTGGTCTGACTGGCTATTATCCAGAATGTCGATGTGGATCAGGGGGGGGAAAGAGGGCAGGTCTGGCCTGCCTGCGCTGTGGGGCGCCAAAAACAACCAGATGTGTTCGAGGCTTGATCGATTTTCAAATTCAAATTGTTCTGAGATCACCTTAAAAGCCTTTTTGATGCGTCCAATCAGCCAGGCGGGACCGACCTTGCCACAAACCAAAACCAGGTTTTTCACATTTTTCACGGATTGCTCGAATTTGACCAGGCTGACGGTGGGATCTCTGGATTCATGGTTGAAATCGACTTCAGCCCCTTCTTCCATAAGAAAATCGGCCAGTTTAAAAGCATATCGCTGGTCCTTCTGGTGTGTATCGATGAGATAGCTCATGTGCCTGGACGGCTCGTCGGTTTGTTGCCGGCACTGATCAAGGCGCTCACGCACCAGACCCACGAAATCGCTTTGCAGACATTTGACAAACTCATATTGACCCAACGTTCTGGGCCTGGTTTCGCAATTTTGAAGAAATTGGCGCTGCTCCTCGTTTTCGACGGCGGCGATGTCCAGATCGGACGGCACCCAAACCAGCTGCTGGATAGACTGCTTAAAGGCGATTTCGTGCTGCTCCCGAGGATAGGTGGTTTCTTTGCTGTCTACGATTTTCCTCCCCGGCCACTGGTTCAGCAGATGAATCGAAAACCGCGCGCGAGCCAGTGAATGGCTCAAGGCATCGGCATGGCCTGTGGCATCCATGGGAGGCGGGATATCTGTGGCGACCTCCACCTTTTGATGTTGTGCTTCGGCGATGATGCGCTCCTTGAAGTCCTGAAGCGCGTCAGGAACATCAGCTATAAAAATGGATATCCGATCGGCCTGAGAAATATTTTCCGTCTGTATTGAGGGCGCCGGCGTCATTTTCTGAATGAAGTCTTCGATCGCATCCACGATGGGTCGCATTTGCTTCTCAAAAGTGCTGCCGTCCGGTGAGGTAAAATCACCCAGGGTTTCATCGGATTCGGCATCGTTCATGGAAAATCCGCTGGTACCCTGAAATTCCGCAGGCCAGTTTTGATGCGGTATATTGTGAAGCAGGATGTTAAAAAGGCGAGATGAGTCGCTTACACGCAGCCCGCCGCTTTGCTGGCCGTGGTATTGGTGAAACCGGTGCAGTTCCTTTCGACAGTAGTCCGAATTGAGGTAGTTGCGTGAGGTTAGAGAAAGGAAAATGGCAGATGAATCCAGGGCGTTTTGGATGGCGTCGTCAAACACGGTGTTACCTTGCATCCGCTTTTTATCCCGCCAGATTCGAAGATCGGACAGCCCCCGGCGCTTGTTAAGCCAGTTGTAAAGCCAGTCTTCAAATACGTCCACCCAGCCCGGACGCCCGCCAAACCCATAATTGTCGTTATGCGCGTAGCTGATGAAGATATCGTGATCGTAACCAGGTGATTGTGCCATGATGTTTGACTATCTGCAATATTTTTAAATCTGAATTGAGCGATCTTTTGCTCAATTCGGACTGTTCTTTAGCACGCACAGATTCGCGAATCAAATCCGACCCATCAAGTACAGTTTTAGTATAAGTCCTTGAAAATAAAAATCAAGCAAGAAGAAAGCAGTGTCTGGCTCGAAAGCGGCATTCCATTAACAAGCTGCCGGGAGCCGGCAAGAAGCGTCAACGGACAACTCACAATCCCCCACGGGCAATACCTGGAAGTATGCTGGGATTGGGCCACAGTAACTGATTGAATTATTTTTTAAAGGCAAAAAGAGGGCCATTTTTGCTCTTAAACGGTCATTTTTATCCGGTGTATTGCATTCTTTGTTCAATTGAGAAACCTTTTATCCGGCTTGACAACCAGTTCATGAGTTGTAACTTTTTCATAAGGAGAAATTTAAAATGGTCGTTCGTAAGAAATTGCTATCGATAGTTTTATTGGTAAGTTTAATTCTATTGGGAGACTCTTCAGATTCGAGTTGGTCACAATCCTATTCTCAACTCGAGCTCGATGCGAATCGAATCCCGTGGACCCGTCTCTTGTACCAGTCCAAAAGTGTTATGGTTAACATGACCACTAATGTGGGTTTGGAATCTCTATCGGCAGATGAAGTTAAAGCTGCGCTAATAGCGAGTCATGAGGGTGTTGCAATACAAATTCCAAGCACGGGCGGCTATAAACTGGCCAGCCAAACAATCATTGATCCAATTTTCCAACCGCCTGTAAAGATTACAAACCAAGTTTGGTTCGAACCCAAAAATGCTACGGCACTTGGCAGAATTAGGTTACGCCAGGGAAAAGACGACTTTAAGAAAATCTACCGATTTACACAGCAAGGTGTTTTTCGACATAGACGCGAACCGAAAGATAAGCAGGAAGCTCAACAAGATCCGGAAAACTGGACAGATGTCAAAGATACATTCTATCCCTACAACCTGGCTCAATTGGGTTGCGCTAACGTTTCCGAACGTTTACTATTGATTTATATTGCTTCATTAGTTGAACAATTAGAAAATAACAAACCGCTATTTTTATGTATTTTTGGAAAAAGACAACTATTTCAGGTGCAACTAAAATCAGCAGGATTGCATTCAGTTAAGATTGACTATATCGAAAAAAAACTACAGACAAAATACCACCGGCAAGGTGATGTAAAAGCTCATAAAATTTTACTGGAAGCCCAGCCGTTGGAATCGAATTTAGAAAAAGTGGAAAACTTTTCATTCTTGGGATTTCGTAAGAACATTGCTTTCTTTATTCATCTTACCTCCAAAATGCCAATCCAGGTAAGCGGCGAAATTCCAAAGGGTGACAGCGTAACCATAAAGTTGCACGAAGTTCAGTTGAGGTGATTGGAGATGTCCAAAAGATCTTACGAAGTAGAGTTGCCAATGAGATAAGATTTGATATACTTTTAATCTTTCAGGCGATAACTCGCTCATGACGCATTCGTCTGAATTGATCATCCAATTTCTGCCCTCAAAAAAGCAGGTTTAAGACACCCAATAGGCCCTTATTTAATTCAATTTTACATCCCTGGTTCAAAACTGCAAACTGAGGGGGTGTTCGATGCTTGACGTCATCATTGATAATCAATTAATTCGGATTGGCGAACGCTTTGCGCTGGGTCTGCATCGTACACTTCGAATTCCTGATGATGGCCGAATTTACCCCTTGCCCCCAGGCCTCGGCCGATTCCCATTGTTCAAGGTGTCATCTTTCAGGGATCGCACACCGTCGCAGTGGCTGGGGCAAGGGGGAGCTTTTATTCCCATGTATCAGCGCGAGGCGCTGTGGATCGGATTCCATGCCGCCGAATGGAAACCCAACGCAGTTAAAGTCTCTGTGGGTGGCATCAATGTGGTCTCCGGCGAATCTTTTACCGAAGGACTAAAGGCCGACCCGCAAGACTATATTGTATGTCCTGATCAACCCTGGCTGGATGGTATCAATACCGGCCACGGTTCAATCCGTCAGTTCGTTGCCATGCCCCTGGGGATGGGATACACCGTCGAGAACTCGCTCACCGGAAAGGAAACATTCGGGGGCATTCAATTAACGGTCTTTGAACCCAAGCCGGGCAGATTCCCGGACAAACCGCCGTTACGATCCGAGACCGGACCGGTCAGATTCGATGCGCCCAAGGCAAGCAGCGCCCCCCAGCCTATGGGGCTTGGGGCCGGCGGTGAGATGAAACAAAAAATATATCCCGATCCATACGGAATTGATGTCTGGGACCAGGACAACTATGGCCATGTAGCCATTCACATCGTCAACAGCGCTCATTTTGTTGAATGGACCGGAAGACAACCGCCGCCGACACCCGTTGATTCGAAAACCTACACTGAAACCGGGCTGCCCTGGTTTGATATATACGATGAACTCAAAGAGGATGTTTCGCCAGCCGATCATTTAACCGGTGTTAAGACCATCGCTGAGATTGATGCGCTACTGGAGGAATCGACTGCAGACAATCAGTCGGTGGACGTCCTGGAGACCCAGATTAAAAAATTGGGCAAAGACAACTCCGGGTATCGAAGGTGTCCGCCTTCCTCCCCGGTAGAACCCGGCTCTCCATCTGAAGATGAGGAAAACGAATGATTAATCGGCGTCGATAACTTGTCGCATCGATGCTCAAAGGAAAGGAGGAAAACCATGACTGAAAACCCTAAAATATGTTTTGATAAAATTCTGCCACTGGATTTAAATCGCCCCCAACGTGCTTTGGAGGCAATAATTGTAATTCGTAAGCTGTGGCCCAACGGTTCGACACTGCGTGTGCGCTTTATGGGCGGCACGCAAGAACAGCAGGCGTTGGCCCAGGAACAAGCAGGTTGGTGGAGCGACCATGCCAACCTGAAATTTGAGTTCAATGACGCCGCGGATGCCCAAATCCGCATCTCCTTCGACCCCTCCGACGGAGCGTGGTCGTATGTCGGGACCGACTGCCTGAATATTCCCAAGAATCAGGCCACCATGAATCTTGGCTTCCAGGATGGGGGTACCTCTGCCCACGAGTTCGGTCATGCCATTGGCCTGGGTCACGAGCACCAGAATCCAAAAGGAGGCATTGAATGGAATGAAGATGTCGTCATTCGAGATTTGGCCGGGCCGCCAAATTTTTGGACGCCGGAGCAAACCCGTCACAACGTCATCAGAAAATACAGCCTCGATCAGATCAGGGGAACCAAATTTGACCCTGATTCGATTATGCTGTACGCGTTTCCCGGCAGTTGGACCAAAAGTGGCCAGGGTACCCACGCCAACGAGGTTATATCTCAACTCGACCGGGCTTTTATCGCCAGTGAGCTGGCCTATCCCCGGGACGAGATTCCGGAGCCTGTCAATCTCCCGGTCATCGATACCGCCGGCACACTGGCCAGTATTGGTCAGCCCGGGGAAGAAGACATGTTCAAGTTTACGGCCACATCGGCTGGTCGCTATACGGTTGAAACCAGCGGCCAGACCGATGTGGTCATGAAGCTCTTCGGTCCCGGCAGCACAACCGACCTGATTGCCGAAGATGATGATGGTGGCGTGGGTTGGAATTCGAAAATTGTTGCCGACCTCAGCCCGGGCGACTATTTCGTTCAAATTCGACATTACAACACCTCCGGCGGTACCGGGGATTATTTTATCAAAGTGAGTAAATAGTTTACGGAATAGGGTAAAAGAAACATTAATAACCACTATGTATAATCGAATATCAATGGAGGCAGTAAAAAATAAACGATTAAAACGAAGAATCGAAAAGGTGAAAAGGCAAATATTTAATATTTAAGATGTGATGCTCTTCTTTTTCCCATCTTATAGATTCTTAAGACGGAAAGCACTTTGCAAAAGCCATCATCAATTTGGGGGAGCCCTTGATTTTGATTCTGCGGGTCACCAGGGCTTTTATTAGATTAACCTCTTTCGACAAAAATTTAATCCAGGTTTGACTGTCTGCAGTTACGTGCAAATCGGCTTTGCCCTCAAGACCTTCCCGCACTACCAGGGATCTTTCCTGTATGATAACCGTCCCCTCCAGGTTTTCATCCCCGGTAAAAGTAAAATGGTAAACCGCATTGAGGCCTTCTGATTGGCCCGGCTGGAAAACCAGGGGCAGGCTTTCTAAAAACATCGCTGCTGAGTTGGGCCTAATGCCATTGGAGATAATTTTAGCCCGCTTCGCAGGGAAATTTGAATGAACGTGTTGTTCGGCATCAGACCCCTTAACCACATAAATCGTTTCGATCAAGTTCCGGAACTTTGTCAGATTTTTACTAGTATAAGCTTTGCGGTCATCCAGGTATTCTCCGATGGCCACTTCTCCGGCCGGGCAAACCGCCATGCAACGGTCGCAACGGGTCTGGGCACCGATGGCAAGATGTTGCCACATGGAAATGGTCTCTTTGTCACTGACCCTGCGGCGGTAATCGGCGTGGCTTTTGCTGTCCACGAGCTGCTCCACCCAATTCTGGAAGCCCCCCAGCCGTTCGCGGTAGTTATGGGAGTAGCAGGCCAGAAAATTGAAATCGTCTGTCTTTTTAACGGCCCCCACTGGACATACCTTCAGGCATAGACCGCATTCAATGCAGGGGTTGAAATCCAGTGGCTGGTCATATTGATCACAGGTGCCAGCCAGCAGTATTGATCCCAAAATGACGCCGGCCCCATAAGTGGGGTGAAGTACAAGCCGATTATAGCCCATATGGCCCAGGCCGGCCTCTACGGCAAACACCTTATCACATGTCAGCCACATCTTTCCGGGCCAACGGGTCGCTT